>Ga0228710_1004710_pt1 | contig 21475 bp, 14 predicted proteins | sample MedpolnodulmetaG_FD_177995 | JGI IMG/M metagenome (GOLD analysis project Ga0228710, IMG submission 177995) | Root nodule microbial communities from Medicago polymorpha collected in Santa Monica, California, United States - pink nodules | ecosystem: Host-associated > Plants > Roots > Nodule... | reverse complement strand
AACACCTTCCCTTCGCGAAATCAACCCCCGGATCCAAATTCTCTTAAGGGTTTTTTTTTCTCTTTTTCCCTTCCCAAAAATAAAAGTAGAAAGTTCAAAAATTAAAGGTTCAAAACCAATTAATGAATTGATACCCGAAAATCACGAGCACAGGTCTGAAACAGTATCCCACCATTTTAGATATTATATATATGCAGCCTTACCCGAGTGAAGTGTATCAAAGGAATTTAAAATTGAAAAACTTGCATCTTGAGAAGGTAAAATGTTAAAAACCACATTTTTTTTTAACCATCCAATTTTTTAGGGAATGGACCCCTGGTGATTTGGAGTTGGCTGAAAGACAAGTAAAGCATGATCAAAATTGTTCTACATAGCGGTTCCCCCGTACGGTTTGTTAACTATGCATTTAATATATATTTTCATGTGATATTTTTCATTTTCCTTGGTAAACCACTTAACTTATCCTTTTTACATGTAGAAATAGTCCATAGCTATGACTATGAGTGTGTTAATTATATAGTGAAGACTATATCCATAGAGAATTAGAATTACCAATGTTTAATTACTTCAAAAATACGTGAAGTGAACTTTACTTGATGCATGATTATCTATATGTCATATTTACTCCCTGTTTCAAATTCGCCACTATTACCGGTATTGTTCACTTATTTCAAATAAGGAGTGAAGTGAGATGAATTTTAAGGGTGAAAGTGAAATCTAGAAGAAAGGGGGAATAATCATGGAGCATGTGACGTGATCTAACATTTTTTGAGTTTTTATTAGTTTTTAAAATTTTATCATATTGATTCTCTCATCAGAACATAAAACTTTATTTCCGCATATATAAGAAAGTAAAATCAGAAACAAACACATTGCAAAGATTTAACTAATTTTTGCATGTAAACAAATATTTAATAAAAATTAAAAACATTACATTAATACTACTAAATTTCTTTACTATATTTAAACATTTCACAACATTATAATGTAATTGTTTTTTTTATACAATTACTGCATTGTTATGTGACTACTGCGAATGCACGGGTCTTTTAAGTTTATTGCTAAAAAAAACTATTTAGAGACTTTTTATGTTTTAAGAACCGGAAGAAAAAATTATGGAGCATCCACATGTTTATCTATGGTTAGTTTTTGTATTTTCAAAATTTAATTTTTCAAAAATTAATTTTCATCCACCAAAGATATTATTGGGTTGAGTTCCGACCAAGTTGTTATCTTTAATATGTTTTACCATACTGCTTCAAATTGTGCAAGACAAATATCAACTACGCTGCCTTCAGAATAAAACAAGGTCAGCTACAACTGTGCGGTTAACATGTAGAAAATCGTTCGAGAATTACTCCCTAAAAAATGGTTACTAAGGTCACTCAATTTAATACTGAAATCACTCTAATATATGGTATTGTGACCACTCTATTATGGTATTGAGACCATTCCGTTATGGTATTGAGACCACTCAAATATGGGGCTACCACCATTTTAACCTATAACTTTCCAAAGGTAGAAAATTATTTAAAGCATATATATAGTATCAAGATCATTTTAAATTATGAAGGGACATTTATTATTCCTAAAATGGAAATATGATCTTAAAAGTACTCTTTATTCCAAAAGAACATAAATTATCAAATGGATTAAGTTCTTAAGATCATTCATAATTTTGAAGGGACATTTGATCTCGAAAGAGACTATGATCTTACAAACACTCTTAATTCTGAAGGGACATAATGAAAGGGGAGAAGTGACTCGGTTGTGCATTAAACATAAAGAGGAAGAAGAGAGAAAGAGATATCGATAACTCAATATAACTTTTTAGTGTGATTTTTGAACTAAGTGGAGACATCTATTTATGTAGACATTTTGTAACTAAATTTAATTTAGCTACAATTATGATAATTGTTGGAGTCATTAGAGGCTCTTGTGGATAAGATCAAAATAAATTAACTCACTGATCAGTTCAATAACTATTGTGAATAAGATAAAAAAAGAAACTAACTCGTAAAAGTGGAGTAAACAAACTAATTAGATTTGAATGGAGGAAAGGTAGGATATTCAGTTAGATTTTCAATCTTATCAGAATCAACATAAGTTAAAATTATGGAAAGTGATATGCATGAATACAAAATGATAATTACTAATATGTGCGACTTCCATGCTTTTTTTTTAATTCACACGACACTAGATCAAAGATTACTTGATATTTAATCTTTCAATCTTCCAATTTCCTTTCAATTTCACACATATTCTAGTATTATTCCCCATTAATGTAGTTCCATGTACTTGACAACATATTAGAACTCATTGAAGGTGGATTCACATCATTATGCTCATCTATAGTTTCCATCTTGAATGTAGTTTTGTGTTTTTATACGCCATTCCAGCTTCCTTTCAATTTGTAATATTCAATACATAAATTAATAGGTTCTTATAGGTTAGCTTTATTTTGTGTATTATCAACGATTTTCACATAAGGTAGTAAAATGATACTTTGATGAGCAGAATATACAAAAGTTTGGAATACTATTTCCGGACACTCGAACTATTACTTTAGCTGCTGCTCAAAAAGACATTCTATTTATTTTTTTGGCATATTCTGTAATATTGTCCCGTTCTCATTATTGTTGGAATTTAATTGTCCTTTTCTTGACGACACTTCATATAAATATTAAGTTGCTAAAAAAAGCCTATAAATAGATTGCTTGTTATGTAAGTATACCATACTTTCGTGGAAACTTGGTAAGGATCATATAACACAACAGTACACGTTTTTCATGTCATGAGTATATATTGTTGAATTGAAGTATTTGAATTCTTTGTAAAAGTTGTTGAATTATCCCACCGTGTACTCCCACGCCCATGAGAAGAAAACGGCCCAAGACCCAAAAAACGAATCAAGTCAATTAACGAATATAGATCAAGAAGATTTTTTTTTTGTTTGACAATACATTGAATCAGAAGATCTGAAAATGTTTAAATTGAACAAAATAATAAAGGCTTAAATGCACTTTTGGCCCCCTATGTTTGCTGTCGTAGCGATTTTGGCCCCCTAACAAAAAAAATGCAATTTTGACCCCTAATTTTCGCAACTATGCTGAGAAGCCGCCACGTGTCCCAAAAAAGGGGCCAAAATCGCAACTTTTTTATAAAGATAAGGGGGCAAAAGAGCATATTTCCCTAAACATGGCAAAATTAGGGGGTTAAAATTGCATTTTTTTTGTTAGGAGGCCAAAATTACTACGAGGGTAAACATAGGGGGCCAAAAGCGCATTTAAGCCTTAAAAAAGTCAAATGTCTGTGTGCTGTGATGTATACCAAGAAAAAAAAAAGTTTTTTCTTAAAGACTCAATTTATTTGTTTGCCGTGGAACCTGAACAATCAATTTACGAGACACCAACAATAACAATAACAAAAAGGAGTAAAAAGTTGTGAATGAGGACATCAAAATTTTTAACGCGAAAAAAAATTTCCACTGTCAAAATATAGGTTACAATTAATGTCTTCATATATCTCTAGAATTGATAAAACATCAAATAATTACAAACAATGATGATTCTAACAACAAGAGAGCAACCCCACAAAAGTATTCCAAACTAACACAAAGACATGATAAAACTATTTAGAGAAGAAGATATCATATTCTCACCTCTAGGGTTCTTTTGAACTATAATTGTCAATGAAGATAATGTGAAAATTCTTGAGTAGTATCACTTCAATTGATTACACTCTTTATGGTGGAGTACATGATAGTTCTTTTGAACTACGATTGCCAGTGACAACAATGGAAACAAATGTATCATTATCAATCAAGGTGAAGATGCAACTTCTCCCTCTCTTGTGGTCTTGAATCATTGTGTCCATTGTTTCTCCTGTGATCTCATATTGCAAAATAAGTGGTATCAGAGTCCTGGTCCGGCTTGTTGGAGGAGCGGAAGTGAATACTATAATGGATCCTGTTATAGGAGGTGGACTCATAATTGTCGGGGAGATTGTTGGGTTCCAAGTTTGAGGTTGAAATTTGAGAGTGGTTAAGTCCAACATCGTCTACAAATAAGCAAAATGTTAGATATATAAGAGAGGTGACCTATATACCTAACACCTTAAAGTTTTGGAAGGAGATGTAGCGTCTCAGTTTCTTGAAGTCCTAGAGCATAAGTCCATTGTTTCGTGACCCTCAGACTCCCCAACATACAAATGTTAGTTTCCCACAACAATGTAAATGAAAGTTCGAATCATGGTTAGAAGATGTTACCACATTTAGTGTCTAATAACGTTTCAAATATGATTATCTCCAATTGAAGCTAATTACATTTAAAAAATTAATAATATCAAATTTTATTCCACGAAATGACCAAATGAAATGACCAAATTATCAAATTAATTGATTGACAACTCACCAAATGAATATGACAAATAAATGGTGAGACCTACATTACTCCTTGATGAATCGGGGGTAGTTTACCTCTAATGACAAGTATGATTTAATTTTGGAGCGAATGTCATGGAGATGAAGAAGTTTGATGTTCTTGAGGTAAATGGTAACTGATTATAGGAAAAACCCTATCGGTGAAGCCTACATTACCCCTTTAATGTATTAAATGTAATTTACCCCTAATGATAAATATAATCAATTTTAGAACTAAGGAGATGAAGATCACATGTTGAATGAAAGAGATGAGAAACTTTGATGTTCTTGAGATGGAAATGGTAACTGACTATAAGAATAAATATGAAGAAAATGAGATTTTTCTTTGATATAGGAGTAAAATTTCCCCAATTCATTAAAAGATAATTTAAAAAAAAAAAAACCATGTATTAATAATTAGCGTGACAACACATTTTTTTTGACAAAGCGTGACAGCACATTATTAAATAAATGTATAAAATAATTGTACATGGACATAAGATACTAATTAAACTCATGACTAAATATATTTGTTAATTAAAAAAACCAAATATACTATCAACACCACAAATCCAATAATACCTTTTTAAATACTTAATTGAAAAAAGAATTAAAGCAGTACTTTTTACGGATTAAACATTAGATATATTCATGGTTTATTATATTTCTAGTTTCTATGCATTTTTTTTTGTTGCATTTATCAATTTTTATTTTTTTTGATATAAGCATTGCATATTATTTAACTCTAGAAGATGTTATTCATTTCCCATATATATACATCTCTCACACACACACACACACACATATATATATAGTGTTATCTACGTCATTCACCACTTTCTTATGTGTAGTCTTCAGTCGTTCTTAAACATGGTCTATATGTAGTGTGTTTGAGATAACGATGAAGATCGAACTAAAATATTCTTGTATTTTCTTTAGAACTAATTAAGATATTACTGTGCATTTTTATTTCTTTTGTTAGGAGACGCAATGGTGTTTCTGCTAACTTCCTTTAAAAAAAACTTTCTATTAAAGGCAACGGCTTTAGGTTTAATTTTTTTTGTTACATGAGAGAGAAGGAAGAAAAAAAAAACCGCTTTAGATGGGCAAGTTTTTTTTTTTCCTCTCTCCTTTAAAAAATGGCTAAATTGTATTTTTCGCTCCTTAGGTTTTAAAATGTTGCGATTTTGGCCCCCTATTAAAAAATGACATTTTTGGCCCCTTTCATCCAGAAATTGCTGATAAGACGCCAAGTGTCCCAAAAAAAGGTCATAATCGCAACTTTTTTTGTAAAGATAAGGGGTCAAAATATCATATTTCCCTTATGTTAGGGGATCAAAAGAGCATATTTTCCTAAATATGGGGGGTCAATTTTGCCAGTTTTTTAATAGAGGGTCAAAATCGCAACATTTTAAAACTTAGGGGAGTAAAAAGTGCAATTTAACCTTAAAAAATTTAAGTGAGTCATGGATTACAAAGATTTATCATAATTAGAGTAAACTTTGAGGTTCAACACACGCTAACAAATATAATTATATATTAAAAAGGTCCTTATAAAGTTTGTGAGATTTGCACTATATATATCAAGTTTTTTAGATTGAGCTTAACCTAGCCTTTAATCTATATTAAATTTGATTTTTTCAATACACTGTCTCACACAAAACACTATTGAGTTTGATGTGTGGATATAAATGGTGATTAGCTGCCATAGGCTCTATATCATATCAAGTTTTTTTAATATTAAGTCTACCTCATCATTATAAAACCAACTTATAAGGTAAAGGCGTCATTCAAACTCTAGTCAAATCTTATCTTTAATTTATGTGAACCTCTTTTTTTTAATATGAACCATACTCTTACGAGGTACTCTATCTGTTTCTTTTTTATTGTCGTTTGACTACGAATTTAATGTTTTTATCTAACTGTCGTTTCGATATTTTAAGGGTATGATTTTTCAATTACACCCTTTCTCAATTACTCTTTTCTTTTTCAATAAAACTAATTAATTATTTGAAAAACTAAAGTTTTTTTTTTCTAAACAAAGTTTTTCTTATTTTTTTTAAAAACAAAGTTTGTTTCTTTTTTAAAACAAAGTTTTTTTTTTTGTTATCTTGAACATTCAAATCTTTGATTAAAGGAGTTGGAGAAAAGTTAAATTTTTCTTAACTTTTGATTAATTAAAGTTGAAATAATTTTTAGTTTGCTTTACAATTATTAAAAGTTTGTGTAAAATATTTAGATTATTGATAATTGTTTGTTGTGGGATAGATAAAGTGTGTCAAAAAAATAATAAGAATTTGTTGAAGAAAGAGAGTGTAACTAGAAATTGTTTGTTATGAGATAAATATAACACATTAAATTTATTGAAAAGAGAAAGTGTATACAAAAAAATAGGAATTTATTGGTGGGTTAGAATGAGGGTATAATGGGAAAAAGGGGCAAAAATCCGCTTCCTTAATTTGATGTTACTATTCCAAAATGGCACTTAAAATGAACGAGGGATTATATGAGTAAACTACTTATTAAATGTGTCAACCTTAGGATTCACCACCGTGTGAACCTCTTGGAACTCATTCAGTTGTATTTGGTTAAGGAGTGAGATATTTTCATTTATCATATTTTTCGAGAAGGAAACTCTTGCGCGGATATACTTGTTAAACTAAGTGCTAATATTGTGATGATGCATCAACCATTATCATGTCTACCATCGACCTTATTAGGTGATGTCATATGAGTGTCCTTTATTAAGACATATTTTTTTTTTGTTTTTTTTTTTCATATAACAAAAACAGGTCAACCTTCAATAACTAGGTGAGCGAGTTTCGACATACGTTTTTGGTGGACCAATACTAACAAAAAAAAATTAATATAAAGACCACACGCTTGTGAAAAAAGAGTAGTAATATTTGAACAACCATTTGAGACAACTTTTGTGTCAACTTCTTTTTTCTCTCTTTTCATTGGTTAAAAACAATGGAGAGAGAAAAAAGAAGAGAGAGAATAACAGGGTAATGTGAGTATGAGAGAGAAAGTTGTCCAAAAGTTATCACAAAAGTGGTTGTACAAGTATCATTTCTCTAAAAAAAAATCAACATTAGATCATATAATTGGACGGTTAAGATATTGAACTTGAAAGCGAGAAATAATTTCCAAGTAAACGTGGATATGGATTTTTAATGATAATAGACTTTTTTTTGTATGTGTGATAATAAACTTATACTAATAGTTTATCGGTCTTCAAATAAGTATTAGTATTAGCTCCTTCCTGATAGAGATTTAACCCGTGAGGAGGGGTTAGAGATGATGCAGGTGGACCTACTTTTTACAGGCTGCCGCTAAGGAGATGACAAAACAGGGTGCTGCTCACGTCAGTTTTGGTGTATTGAAGAGGCACTACGAGGAGCTCTTGAATAGATGTAATCAGCTGCTTGAGATTGACACACAGGAGGAGCAAGACGAGTGAGCTCATGTTAGGTTGGCCTGTATTATGGCGTTTCTGTTGCTCTTGCTTGGCTGGACCATTTTTCCCGGCAAGAACAACAAAAACATTAATCTGTTGTGGCTGCTTGCGCTGCAAGATATGGACGAGTTGGACAGCTGGTCATGGGGTGGGATGAGACTTGCTTTCCTATATGAGCAGCTATCTCTTACCTCCGACTCATATGTGGCCTCCTTTGGTGGTTACATGACCTTGCTTGTGGTAATATTTGTTTTTCTTCTTTTTTACTTATTGGATCGTAAATGTATAGTTGTTTGTATTATACTTGTGCTGATATAAATTTATTTCTTTGTGTTTGCAGGGATGGACTTTGGCACACTTCACGAACATCATTCTGAGGATTGAAGATGAGGACTACGACCCTATTGTTTCCCCGCTTGTTAGTCAATGGAAACCTTTCAGGGGCTTTTCTAATCCTGGACACTATCGAGCTGCCATTGATTCGTTGGACCATTCTCATGTCACCTGGAGGCCGTACGAGAGCCGACGACACATCACGTCCTTTCAGAACATATGCTGGTACTCCGGATGGATCATGGCCGGCAGCAACAGGATGATCCGTCACTTGCCAGAGCAGGTTCTTAGGCAGTACATGTATGTCCAGACACGGCCCAGGCCTCCTACAGACATTGAGGCTCTTGCGGCAGATGACATGGCCTAGGCCTTCACAGAGTTTGCTCTACATATCCTCAGCCATCAGCAGAGGGGTCATCCGGTTCCGGATAACCAGCCGTGGGCTCATACTAAGGGGTACGTGAGATGGTTCGTTAGAGTATCACATCCTATTGTGAACCCCCTGTGGCCATTCCTGACTACGGATCTGATGCCCATCCTCGTCCTGTCCCTCCTTACAAGGAGGTTATTGTTGAGCAGCAATGGGCCAGACATCCTCCCGACCCATACCAGATCATCAGCAACATCAAGTCCAGAGTGGACGGTGCAATGAGGCATCCTGATGTGTTTCGTAATCAGGAGGTAATGCACTTGATGCAGGGCATACAGTCTGAGTTGAGCATGCTGGAGCAGATGTCGGCTCCGCGGAGGAGGACTAGGAGTCCACGAGATGGACCATTATGACTTTTTGTAGTTTTTATGACATTTTGTTGGATTTGGTTGTAATCCTATTACACTTGCGCTTTTTAGCATTTTTATGACATTTTTCGTTATTTTATTCCGTTGTTTTATTCCGTTATTTTTCGTAATTTAATTATGAGTTAATGCTTGATTGAATGAATGCTTGAATGAATTTGAAAAATGCATGCAACTGAATGAATGAATGTATGAAAGAAGGACTGAAAAAAATCAGGGAAAATAGAGGTTCTGCCTCTTCTGGTTTTTTGCACAGACTGGGCGTGAGTTAACTTACGCATGTGCTAATGGCTGTGTGAGTTAACTCACGCAATTCTTTATACGTGCATTACTTAAGTAGTGCAGCGTTAGTTAACTAACGCATAGTTTTACACTTGCGTTAGTTAACTAACGCAATGACATTTTCAGCAACACTGCAGGACACGAATGTTTTGTACTGAGGAGAGCAGAAATCTTCATTCAAACGTGTATTATAGCAAGGCCCAATCAAAACTAACAAACAATCTCACATCAATTTAATTTTAGGGTCAAATTATTCTCATATCTTGAAAAGACAATCGGAATGATATTTATTTACTTCTTTTTGCGGCTGAAAATGAAATCATGCAGATCTCCATGATATATATGTCAATTATTAATGGTAAAATGACCGTTTATACTACTATTTCTAAAACAATATTATATTCAATATTATCTGTTCTTATTGTACGATGATGAAAGGAAGTGGCAAAATTGTGTACAACAAAGAACAGATATTCACTCACACAACACAACAGAGAAAGCACGTGGGTGAATTCGAATTTTTCATCTAACGTATATATGTAAAGGTGACATGTTCATGTTGACCTTCATTAAAATAATATGTTCATGTTGACCTTACTCCCCAACTTTTCCTTTATAAGGGCTATACGTATCACACACACCTCATCACTCTTGTGTAATGTTTGTGAATGAATCACCAACTATCTACTAAATCATATCATATGTTACAAGTACTTATACAAATAAATAAACATTTTACCTTATCATAACCTCACCACAATTCTAAATCCCAATCAATTTAAGGTTATTTGTTGTAATAAAAATTCAATGGATCAAAATCAACAAGGAGGTCAACCTTCTTCTTCAACCAAAGTCGAAAGAAAGATCGTTGAGAAAAATAGGAGAAACCAAATGAAGATCCTCTTTTCTAAACTCAACTCTCTTCTCCCTAGCTATAATCCAAAGATGATTTTTTTAATTTTTTATTTTATAAGCCAAAGGTGATTTGTTTAATTTCCATCACATAATAGATATATGTATATTCATGTGAGGAATAAATCGACATTGAGTTTTCTTTGAGATTGGTAACTATAATATTATCTCACACATTGATATCTAATCACAATTGTCACATATGTTTAACGGTTTTCAAATAAAAGGTGTTTACATAACTCTTTGTTGTATTGGCTAGCTGGGACCGTTGTTGATGTAAAACCATTTTACACTTAGAGTGTACTATACCACAAGTACAGTGCCTATATATTCATATAGGTTCACCTCTTCTTTTTATTAACTAACTAATTTACACTATCACCTCTTCTTGGATTGAATAACACATATTAATTTGGTGTTATTTTTCATTTAATGCAGGAATTAGCGTTACCATTACCTGATCAAGTAGATGACGCTATAAACTACATAAAGGGGTTAGAGACAAATCTAAAGTTGGCAAAGGAGAGGAAAGAAAGTTTAATGGGAAACAAGAGATCACGTGGTGGCTGCTCGAGTTCTTCTGGAAACATAAAGTTGCCAAAAATAGAAATTCATGAAATGGGACCCACTCTACAAGTCATAGTTACATGTGGGGTTGATGACCATTTTATTTTCTGTGAAATCATGAGAATACTGCATGAAGAGAACGTTGAGGTTATCTCTACAAATTATTCTTTGGCTGGCCATTCACTTCTTCATACCGTCCATGCTCAGGTATATATACACATACACACATGCAAACCTATATACCGTGCATGCTCAGGTATAGATACACACACTTGGTTCTAATTGTACGGTTGATGTTACACCAGAAACATATATACCAAAGAAAAACAGATACTAACTTGTGCCCCAAAGACTTAGGATACAAGTTAAGGAGTTTAAAATAGAATTAAAAAAATAAGTTTTATATTGAAGATACTCCAAACTGAGTTTTAGGAAAAAAAATCCCGAAACTTAAAAATGGAACTAAGAAATAAAGAAACTAAAATCATGTTTCAGTTAAAAATAACCAAAAATGTAATTTTTTTTAAAAACAAAAGTGCATTTATTTAACTATTAAAACCATGAATACACACACATACATACACACACACATATATACACACACACACACTACCTCCGTCCTTAATTATAAGATCCTTTTGAGAATTTTTTTTGTCCCTTTTTATAAGACCTCTTTGCTATTTTCCAACAACAATAATTATTTCTTTACATACATGCCCCTATTTATTATACATCTTTTTCTTCAATCACCAATAAATCGCATATGGAAAACATAAACTAATTCTCTCTCTTAAGGATAAAATTGTAAAAACAATAGTGATTACAAACAATTTTATGACAAATATCCACTTTCTTAATTCCCATTATTTTTTTCAAAAGAGTCCTATAATTAGGGACAGAGGTAGTATTATATAAAGAAAATAACCTCATTCAGCTCTTTTGGGCTGACTTTTTCTCTTTCTAAAAATGTCCTTAATTTTCAATACAAATAACACATGTAACAAATAGATAAAAATAAATTTAAATATTAAAAACTGTAACAAACATGATATGAATATATATATATGTCTGTTTTTTTCCTTTATCATTTAAAAAGTGTAACAAAGTATGTGAATATATTTATACACCCTTAAGCAACTTTTTATATAATAAAGATTGTTGTTGATGTCATTTAAAAAATAATTTAGATTATATTTTTTTGTTATATTGTTTGTGTCGTTGAATTATATAATCATCGCTAGTTTGGTTTGTTATAATTTAAAAGCAACAAACATTTATATTTTTAGTTTTAATCAAAATCAAAATCAAAATTTCATTAAAAAAAACACCGTTCATAGTTTTTAAACGTTAACATAATAAAAATAACGGAAAAACGGACACGTGAGTGCCTGTCTTTTAGCTAGTATATATAGTGTTAACAAAATTTTGCAAAGGTATCAATTACCTCTACAACATTGAGAAACTTAGTTGCGAATCATTTATCTTCTGATTTGATTATTACTTTTAATGTAGATTCCGCAATCTTTGTTGCAATTTGGAGAAACCAAAATAAGCGAGAGATTGAAAGCATTTGTGAACGGATCTGTGAGCGATGTGGAAACGGAGCCTCTATTGTGGGATCTTGAAATTGGAACTGAGAGTTGGGAGCTTCTGCATTCTGTAGTAACCAAGAGTTTACCAAATCCTTGATGAAGCATAGATATATGTATTCGGATCGGTCCTAAGATTTTTAGTATCTTTGGGGAATCAATAAAATTGTATCTCTTTTAATTATTCAAATGTATTTCATCTTGTATTTTTTATTGCAAATGATTAATTGATTCATAATCAAGGTTCTTTAAAAATATATTCTCAATAAAATTTTGGTGTCCCTCAAAAATTGGTGCTCTGGACAGCCGCCCCTCCCGACCATGCTCAGGGCTACCCATGTATGGATAGCATATGTAGTGCAACTTCCACTACAAGAATATATGAAGTGTAGTATATGAAATTTGTCAAAAAAATTTTTTTTGTAGTATTTGGAAATCTTTCGGTGTAAGAATAAAACTGAATAGAAGTCGTTTTTACGAATGTTAATATTCACGTATGTAAACACAAGTTACAATATATGAGCTATTCAACGGAATTTTTTAGGAGGAGCTCCAAGAATACTCTATAATGACTAAGGTGAAAATATCATATTTAGGCTAGAACCAATGGATCTCCTCTTGTCTTCTAAGTGTCATCTTTTATAGTCATCACTTTATTGATCTAATGGAACTCTCTCTGGATATCTAGGTCCATTAGTGGAGTTGACTGCTCCTTCTCAATGAAACTCTTGTACATGACATGTGGAGTTGGAGCACGAGCAGCGTATGTCACTTGTTCGTGCATAATGCATGACATGCCATGAAACACTTCTTATGAGACCACAAATTTCACTTAGACAGTAACGTGAGGAGGAAGTGAAACTCTAGTTGACCTAAATGGTCAAGCTGAACTAACCATAACTTGAATGGTAGTGCTGAGCTAACCATTACCTAAATGGTCAAGCTTAGCTCAGCATGCTGAATTGTGAAAATGAGCTAGGCATGTTGCATTGTGGAATTGAGTTAGGCATGACCTAAATGGTCAAGATGGGCTAGGAATATTGAGTAGTTGAGTTGAGCTATGTATGTTGAAGGGTGGAGTTGAGCTAAACATGTTGAAGGGTGAATCTGAGCTAGGCAAGTTGAAAGGGGAGCATGACCTGAATGGTGAAGCCGAGCAAGCATGATGAAGGTGGAGTTCCCGTGTCCTGAATACTCAAGTTGAGTTGGACATGTTGAATAATCAAAGTATAATAAAGTCGACGTGGTAATGTCCTCTACACTAGTCCATAGTCCGTCAAGCGTCAAACCTGTCAAGGCAAAGATGTTTGTTCTTTGTAGGTTCGACCTAAGCAATCAAGCTGAGCTAAGCACATTGAAGATGGAGCTCTCGTGACCTAAACTCTCAGACTGAGCTTAACATGTTGAATAGTCAAAGTATAAAAATATCCATGTGGTATGGTCCTCCATACCAATTCAGTTATCAACTTGTATCTTTTCCCTTCTTAGTTAATTCAAACATTTTATTAGGAAGATTTTTTTTTGTTGTAAATCTTCATGGTGAGAGATGTTGATTGAATTTATTTGTAAAAGGCTAAGATCTTTGAAATTCTTGGATTCCCTTTTGACCGGGCAAAAGTAGCGTACCTTACGCCAATTATTGTTGATAAAATCAAAGTCAAATTGGCAGTTGCTTGGATGACTTCTTTACTTTCTGTTGTGTGAAAACTTCAAGAGTTGCTAAAAGTGTGATTCATAATATGCTTATCTATAGTTTTACTCCATTTCTTTTATTATAGGAGAAAACAACAACATATACATATTAATTATGAAATAAATAATAAAAAATATAATTATTTACTTAGTTTGGTTGTCAAGTTTGATTAATTTGAATCTAAGTATTTAAAGATAGAAAGTAAAAAATTGATCAATTTAATCTAAAATACATTATTTAATGAATGAATCCAAAATGTTGAATTTTACTTATAATAGTGACTAGAGGGTTTAGAGAATTAGAATTACCAAAGTTACTTACTTCAAAGATAAGTGAAGTGGACGTTACTTGATGCATCATTATCTATATCTCATATTTACTACTCCCTCCGTCCCTGCATGTAAACCCTTTTTGTATTTTTCACATTTCTTAAAAAATTAATGTATCTGTTTTGTGTGTTAATATTACTAAATTGTTCTGGATGCTTAGATATAGGAACGGGGAGAAGTATTTCGATTTCAGATTCGCCACTATTACTGATATTGTTCAATGGTTACTTTTTTGAATTATTTGAGAGTATTAACGGCGATCAGTCCACCCGTGTTGACTTGCAAATCTGTGTTCTCCGTAGTGGCGTTTAGACCACCAATAAATCAGATTGTCTTTGCACCTAAATATTAGTGAGGGTTTAGACTACCACTAATGTCATGTTTTTTTCCTTCATAATTTTCTGTTCTGTTTGTGAGGATTTGTTCTTAGTTAGTGAGGATCTAGTCATCTAGACCACCAACAATTATTGAGTCTCAAATTCTCCAATAATGTTTTTCTAGTTGGTTAATAACTAGAGAGTTTCTTGTAGTGAGACTTTAAATTTAGATTTAGTTGATATCATGTGTAAGTGAAAATACTTTGCTTCCAATGAAAATGGAGAAGACCCTAAATAAAGATGGAAATTTGCACTTCTCACAACTGATTTTCTCACTCTCAACCGAACTTTTAAAAATACCCTCTACGTGACTTAAGTCACGTAGGCATACCCAGCATGACTTAATTCACGTTGGAATACAACCTATATGACTTAAATCACGTTCGATACATCCAACGTGAGTTAAGTCACATGACAAGGTCATACATCACCTCACATCACCTCATTTCCTCATTTCACATTTAAAATCTCTAAAAACTCTCTCAAATCAACCAAATCTCCAATTTCTTCAAGTTCAAATCAACCAACACTCCAATAACAAGTATTTTTTCATAATCAAGTACCATTAACATTTTATGTTTATATGTTACATTTTTCCTCTTAAATTATAAATTTTATAGTTTTAGGGTTTGTTTAAATTTTGATTTTTTTTTTGCAAGAAATGATACAACGTTTACATGTAAATGACTTATGTTGCTTATATGTTTAGATGTTTGCATGTATATGTTGTAGTTTTTAGTTTTATGGTTTATGTGTAATTTGCACTCCAATTGTTTGATGAAATGTTTGAATGAGTTTTTCATTGATTGTTTAATTTCTTATGGTGTAGATCGGACACAGTGGACAATTTGTTCAGTGCTCAAGTACGTTTCAACGGTGGAAACTCTTATTTGTTCAAGGTTTGGGATGATGTCACGTTAAAAGATCTAAAGGATCAACTGAATGAAATCAACCAAAGACTCAACCCCGGAGACACAAGGAAGGTGGAAGACGTTCAATATGGACGTTTCGGGTTATTGCAATCCGACAAGATAATGCTCAAAAGCGACGACTGCGTGAGGAGCATGTTCTCCGTATTTCGTCAGCACCTCATGTTCCTGATGATTGAGATGGATGCTACGTTGTTGAGACCACCTGAAGATATTCTCAAGAGTTTGATTCTACCATATGATATGCATAGGTAGGATTATTATGTTGTGTCATTATTTTGTTGGATTTTAGTTTAATTCTTGTTAGTTTGCTGAAGATGTTGGTATTGAAGTCTCTTATAACTATTTGAAAACTCAAAAGAATAAAGAGACACAACATGTATTTTACCAATTCAAGTATATAAGTTTTCACATCGAATTCTTTCGTATAAGATGAGTGTGACGAACAAGAATGCATTTCTAAGATGTTGTTTTGTGCTTGATCATGCTCCTTTGTCAATTGAAACTTTTCAGTTGGCAGGACAGTAAGAATAAGTTCAAAAGAATATATTGGAATGCATTTTTGTTCATCGCTACTCATCTTATATGAGGGAATTCGATGTGAAAACCTATAAAGTTAATTTGGTAGAATACATGTGTTGTGTTCTCTTCATTCTTTTGAGCTTTCAAATAGTCTTGCAAATTTTTATTCCAAGTATAAGACACTTCAATGTCAACATTTTCGGCAAACTTTCAAGAATTTAATTTGAACCCAACATCACGATGATATCACATATTTAGGGAGAATGTAATGTAACGTAGATGAAATTAAAACTAAATAAAATTGTGTTTTTTTTGAATTGATTTCGTGTACTTGTGCAACTTTATTCAACTTTATTCAATACACGACTTTATTCAAATTTATTCAAAGTACCAAAATGTACCATAATGCGCAACATATCCAAAAATATAATAAAAACATCCAAAAAATAAGACATTATTACGAGCCATTACATTTAATCATCTCCCTCGTCACATAAGTCAATTGAGTTGTCCTCCACGGTTCCTGGGGCACTTACTTTGGTTATGGACCAAAATAACACGCCCTTCCACTCCTTCTCATCTTGTTGAAATTGTAAACTCACACATTCGCATTGCTTTTTTTCCTGGATCCTTCGCATTTTATCCCTGATATGTCATGGTGATTTTTGTTTTCTTCTTCTCACCCTTCTTTTTCAATTGACCATCACCCTGTTTCCGAGACATATCTACACAATTCAAAAATCAATGGTCAAACCAACTCTAATCCTAAAAATTCTACCGCAATTTGACAATTCTAGAGTGTAACATTCAATCATTAACAATTTATCCAACAATTTCTAACATCTAACAATTTCTAGAAATTTCTAACAATTTCTACCATAATTCAATCAATTATACTCTAATCAACAATTTCTACTCTAATCAACATTTAACAATTCAATCAAAAACCAACTTCCAAATCAAATCCTAAAGAATCCAAAAAAAGCCAAAAAAATCTAACAATTCAATAAAAAAAATAGGATAATAAATACTTACTTGATCTTGGGGTTGTAAGTGGCGTTGATTGGCTTAAGCATGGAGAAAATCGCAACAACGGAGATCAAAATCATAACAATGGAGTTTTGGAAATTCCTATGGTGTTGTTCTGTTTTTATAACATAACCCAACGTGAGTCAACTCAAGTTGAAATCAGACAATGTATCGAGCGTCACTTAAGTCACGCTGGTTATACATCTACGTGAGTTAAGTCACACATGAGTATTTTGGATAGTTTCTTCAGGATTGAGCAATTTTTGTTGGGAGAAGAAAAAATTTCATGAAGATGATCCTAACTCCTCTTATGGCACATGTAGATTTATTTGAAAATTTACTTTAAACAGGTATTAAAGACCTCATTTAAGACAACTTTGAAACGAAAATAGAACTTTCTCTAATGAGAATGATGAGTGAGTTAGGTCCCTTGTTTAAATTCTTGAATTTAAAATTTGCTCGAGTCGTATCCATGTCTTACCAATGTAGTTATTCCTTTTTATTGTTTTTGGATTTCGAAAAATTCTTATAAAAAGAATTTTTAGCCATCGAATATATTATTGAGTTTAGTTGCGAATTAAGTTGCTCTTTTTAAAATGTGTTGAAAGAAGTAAAATTCATACAAAGAAGAGAAACATAAATATGTGAATGGAAAGTGTTCTCATTGAATTGAAATGTAGAATTATAATTCTGATTTATAGAGAAAGATGGAGCGTGCAATCCTTCACTATGTTAATTGTTGTTCCTATCAAATCCCTAAAATATCTCCATCATAATGTGAAATAAAAACAATAACAATAAAATCTTTCAGCTGTTAATTGTGAATCAGTTGACTCTTTATACTATCAGTGGACTCACATTCATCTTTTAATAGCCTCCCACAAACTGGAGCATGATAAATGTCTATCATCCCAACCTTGGAAATGAAAGAGGTGAACTTTGGAGTTGCAAGAGCTTTGGTAAGGAAATCTGCTATTTGCTCTGATGAAGAAATTGGTAGTAAACGAAGTATTCCCTTCTAAACCTTTTCTCTAACTAGATGACAATCAATATCCAGATGTTTGGTTCTTTCATGAAAAACTGGGTTAGAAGAAATGTGAACTACACTCTGGTTGTCATAATAGAGCATTGGTGGTCTAGTGCAAGTGATCTGAAAATCCTTGAGTAAGTAAAGAAGCCATTGTAGTTCACATGTGGCTGTTGAAAGTGCTCTATATTCAGCTTCTGATGATGATCTGGATACAGTCTGTTGTTTCTTTGCACGCCAAGAAATAAGAGATGGTCCCAAGAAGAAACAATAAGCGGAGATTGAACGCCTTGAATCTATACAGCCAGCCCAATCTGCATCTGAGTACCCTAGAACTTGCAATTCAGAATCTTTGGGGAAAAAATAAACCTTTGCCTGGGTTATGCTTAAGGTACCTGATCACTCTACATGCATCATGATAGTGTGTCATGGTAGGATCATGTAGAAACTGACTCAATTGTTGTGTAGCAAAGGTTATGTCAGGACGTGTTGTATTCAAGTAGAGAAGCTTCCCAATTAATCTCCTATATGATGAAACATCTTCAAAAGGCTTACCAGAATCTTGATGTAGCTTGATTGTGGTATCAAGAGGTGTAGGGGTAGGTTTGGATCCTAAGAATCTGAAATCTTTCAACAAATCTAAGCAGTACTTGTTGGAATATTTTATTATTTAATTATATTCCAATATCATTATGTGGGCAAATATCATAATAATAATTATATTAGCTATTTATCAATTGTGAGTCTTAATTGATTAGTGATCAAATTAAGTAATAAGGCTATTAGATTTCTAATTGGATAATTAATTAATTAATTATTTAATTAGTTGATATGGACTCAATGAGTGTATGTCCGGATGGCCCATTAACGGAATAATGGGAAACCCTAATGGCCATCCAATATAAAAGAGGCTATGGTCCCCAATACACCGTACACGGCAAAACTCTCTCTTCTCCGCATCTGAAGAGAACTTGAGGCATAAAGGTATCGGTTGAAGAAGAACCAAATCAGCCGCCGCTAACCTTTGCTATGTGTTTCAGATCATCATCTCCTCTCGGTTTATGGTTGTTGTTGTTGAGGTAGGGCTGCCATGAAAGCTTTATCCAGGTATTCCTAATACCCTAGTTTTAATATCTTGATAAATCAAACATGTCGTAGATCCGATCATAATCATGTTCAATGTTTTGTTTGCTTCCGCTATTGATTCATAATTGTTGAACATGATTTATGAAATCTGTTTTATTATTAAGACCTAAAATTTCCAACAAGTGGTATCAGAGCGGTCTTCATGTTTGATTTATTGAAATATTTTGCCTTCTATTTTACGAACCCTAAATTGCTGAATATATTGAAATTGAGATTTCGGTCATTTTTGGTTCGGTAATTAGATTTATGGTCATTGCAATTTGTTTTACTTTGTTTGGCTTCCAAAAAAAATTTCTTTGAAATATATCATGGCTTCCAGTATGCGTGTCCTTTTGTGTATTATAATATGGCATGCGATACTTGCTTTATTAATTTTGTGATTTCCGGCTCTTCTTTTATTTTAAGGAATACGTATACTGCATCTAGCATCCAACATACATTTGTTTATATTATTTTTCATCAATATATATTTGATATAAAGTGATTTAGAAAGCAACACCTTAATATTGATTGAATCCTTTGTTTGATTGCCGAAATTGTTTGCGTCTTTAATTGCTACAATTTTTATCTTTGATTTTGGATTCAGATCCATATTTATAGTTAACAACAATTTGGATCCAGGTTATTTGAGTCTAAATCACTGTTACCCACATATTCGATCAATTTTTTTTTTAATGTTAAACATTAATATGATGTATATTATTGTGGATTTGGATCTAGAAATTTATGTGTTTTCCTAAAAGTGAAGTCCAATTTCAAAAGTAAATTTAAGAGAATTCATAAACATCAATTTGGTTTGGTCATCATTTGTTTCTTTTGACCGGATGAAGTTTATGACTCTAGTATGTAAAATAACTTTCTGAAATTTTGGAATTAAGGTTTTTTGATATGATTCTGATTTGGTTGAATTTTTAATATTTTCAAATTAAATATTTAGTTTTGACTTATTTATAGAGTTTTTTTTATTTTTTATGTATTGTTATATCTTTTCGCTAGCAAGTATAACAAATATAAATGTGTTGTTGACAAATAAGTATTTGAATTTGATTTGACATGATTTACAAATATCATTATCATATCTTGCAGCTTAATATTCATTTGAGATTAATTTTGATTCACAAGATTTATACACATAAAATTTATTTTGAGAAATAGACAAACAAAGAGTTAATATATATTTAGTTATCATATATTATTTATAAATTTGTTGTCTCTTTTAAATAGTGTTTATCAACACATCTTAAAATATTATGAAAGGATTTGTAGTACATGATTTAAAGATTTGATTCTTCTAACTTTGGAAAATAAGGAGTCTAGAGTTGTTTGTTTATTTTATAAGCATATAAGGATTTGATTTCTTTATGTTGGAAATAAATGGTTCTAGAATTATTTGTTCCTTTATTTAAAAAATCATTAAGTGTATATGTGAATCAATTGTGGCATGAATATTTTGGTGTATATAAGATTCAATTGTCTTTTGGTTTGAAATTGAATATTTTTCTTATAGCATGATTATGATGTTAGAGTTTTCTACAATAATATTTTGTCTTATCATGCATTTTGAATATATTTCATGCTATGTCTATTGTTGCTTTTATGCGATATATGTAAATGTATTGTCATACACACATTGATATGATTTGTGACTTGCGTCTTCTTTCAAATTCGTGAGTTTGTCTTCACACTTAAGTATTGTCATACACACATTAGTGTGATTTGTGACTTTCATCTTCTTTCAAATTTCTGAATTTGTCTTCACACTTAAGGGTTGTCGAGTGACCTTATGGTTACTTAGCAACACAATGGACTAATTCAGCCTACATTATGTCGGTAGTGCCTTGTAAATTTAAGACCATTCCCATTTAATTTGTTGTGAAATGTCTAGTAATTGCAGTTGTTTTGGTTGAAACAACATGTTGCCAAAGTAACCTCTGTTGCGTAGATTTGATTCAACTGAACTTGCAAAAGACGTAGTATGAAATTGTCCATGTGAGTTGTCATCGGCCCCAAGGAAGGCACAACTTGACCGGATAGTTACATACATATGATAGTAAATGGATGGTGA
>Ga0228710_1004708_pt1 | contig 21476 bp, 15 predicted proteins | sample MedpolnodulmetaG_FD_177995 | JGI IMG/M metagenome (GOLD analysis project Ga0228710, IMG submission 177995) | Root nodule microbial communities from Medicago polymorpha collected in Santa Monica, California, United States - pink nodules | ecosystem: Host-associated > Plants > Roots > Nodule... | reverse complement strand
TATATATATATATATTGTGTGTGTGTGCGCGTGATGTGACTTATCGATTTAATGGTGCAAAATAAGCTAATGAATGATACAACACTATTCTATCTTTTTTTGTTGTTGTTGTTGTCGTCGTCGTCGTCATGCAATCTATTTTTATCCCTTAAAGTAAATAAATGGAAAATTTTGAGTTCAAACCTCAATTCCTGCATACTACAATGTCCATATCAATTGAGTTATGCGGGACAACGCTTTTTACTTTTGCACCTTAAAATTATATCTTTTATTATAAGTCACCATTACTCTTTTGCTCTGTGCACGTAATTAATTAATTTTTTAGAACTTGATTAATTTTGCAAACTTAGGGGCAATAAAGAGTGTCAAGAAGAATCACATATATGGTGGTCAACTCTTGGAAGCATTTATGAAAGATCCTTATGGCTCATACATGGTTGGTGGGGCTGTTCCCTTTGATGACGGAGAACATGATAAAAAAACGAAAGAGAAAGCTAAGAATTTTGCAGATATCGGGCGAAAATTCCAACAAGAAGAAAGTAAGAACCAAACAAATATTTTCTGTCAAAAAAATATTTAATAAGTATTACGTCTATTCCTAATTGTCCTAATTTGATGTCGTACAACTTCACACATGTTAATATACAACTTGGTCAAAGTAGATTAGCTAAGTAATATAGATAGTTATTTCAAAAAAAAAAAAGTAATATAGGTAGTTAAAATGTTACATATATTTATTATGAACGGAAAGAGTAAATTTTTTTTACTAACAAGTGTCTTAAATACACACATTAAAGAAATGAACATGGTAATATTCTCATGAAACATTTGTATTCAACTTTTTTAAAGTCTAATAGTTCTTATTTCCAATAAAAAAACTTCTATTTTTAATTTCCTTACCTAATACACTTTTTTTGAGAGGCTTAACTATGACACTTGTTAATTAGTATGACCGATTAGTAAATTTAATTTGATAACTTTTTTTATATCTTTCTATATATTTATAGTTTATCTTTAATTTGTATGAAGTAACATAATTTGTTTCGTAAAAAAATAGTTTGAACCTCGAGATAAAATAGAGGGAGTATTATATATTAAGGCATCTGACAAGAAAAACTTATTACTTGTAGCAATGAAGAATATTGAATCAGAATTGTCAGTAAAGAAAATTGGCACAAAAGACACGGCATATTTGATTGCAGCAAAACATGGCATTACTGAAATGATGCGTGCGCTTGAATTTAAACTAAAAAGTGTAATCCATGAGACTAATTCCAACAATGAAAATGCATTACTTTTGGCGGTGAAGAATAGACAACCGCAAGTTGTTGAGGGGCTATGGAAGAGTTTTTCCATGAAAACCTTTGAGAGTTTAAATCAACAAGTGGACAGGAATGAAAATACCATTGTACACTTGGCGGCATTTGCAACAAGCCACAAGGAAAACACTGCTTGGAGGATATCTGGTGCTGCCATGCAAATGATGTGGGACATCAAGTGGTACAAGGTACGTCTATATATATGTATATGACACATACATGCATACATATACATATATAAAAAGATCCATATGATATATTTAAGAGAAAACCGTATATCAAGGATCTTTTAACCTAATTTATATTTTTAACAATTTTTTTTAATATAGCTAGTCGTTTACAATGACGAAAAATGAAGTTGATTTGGAACAATATTGTAGACATTTTAAAATGCAAAATGACTTATTAGACACGAAAAAAATGACTTGTTTAAAACTATGAATGAAATTGAAGAATTTATATTTTGCCGTCGATAATATTTAGAGAGTATTAATTAAAGTGGCCACCCCTCTTTCAAAAGATCTAACTTTATTCACTATCCAAAACTAAAAAATATCTAACATTATTTTCATCAATAAATAAAATTAAAACCCTAAAATACGTAGTCATTCTATCCACGGTGTACTTCAAAGTAACTCTTTGATATAGGTATTCTATTTAATTATTCAATGTAGACACTGTATTTTCATGATCTAATAACCGTCAATTAATTTTTTCATTAAGTATAACAACTTAATAAAAATTTAAAAATCATTTCATATGTATACTTCATCAAATTATATGAATTGTACATATATCATACAATTAAAAAATATAAGATTACACTACACATCCTCTCAAGAAAAAGATTACAATACGAATATATATTTTATTCAAATATTAATTGTCAAAAATAGGTTAAATAGAGCAACTTTACCAATATATTTTTGTTCTCCTTAGTTGGTTGCTTTTGCAATTTCAATGGTCACCTGAGTGTTGCCATTTGAGTGTGTTGTGTGTCACTAAAAAGATTTCAATATATTTTTGGTAAGGGAAATGCTTGTTATCCCGATTTGGTAGGGGAAATTCTTGTTATCCCGACACAATGTATAGAGAGAATTTCACGAGCGTGTATTTTCTATGTACCTTTCCTAACTTAAACAACTCCCCCTCCCTGATTTCCCGAAAAAAAACAATTTTAATTGGCCAAAAACTGTTCGTGATTGGCTCGGGATAAAATTTGTTTGGAGATATAGCACTGCTCTCTTGGTAAATTGGAGTATAGCATGTAACCGTTACTTTTCTACCTAATAAGTAATCTCTATTTATGTCTCTTTTAAAACTAGCTAGCATTAACATTTTTCATTTTTTACTATATTGGAATGATACTGTATAGTACATTTAAAGACTAGTACCAGACCATTTCCATTATAGAAGCAACACAGAAGGAAAAACCCCAGGTGAAATATTTAAGGAGGAACACACAGATCTTCTACAGCAGAGCATTGAGTGGTTGAAAGAAACATCAGAGTCATGCTCAGTTGTAGCAGCACTCGTCGCAGGCGTCTCCTTTGCTACATCAGGCAGCGTCCCTGGAGGCAATCAGGAAACAGGGAAACCAACATTTGAAGGACAACCAGCATTTGAAGGATTTGCTGTATCTTCGTTAGTTGGACTTTACTTCTCTGTCACTGCACTCATCATGTTCCTTTCTATACTCACTTCTCGAAAACAAGTCGAAGACTTCAACAGAAACTTGCCAATGAAGCTTCTTTTTGGCTTAAGTTCTCTCTTCGTTGCCATTGTTTCCATGTTCATTTCTTTCATTGCTGGACACTACTTTGTGCTCACAGATAAATATACCAAGAGTGGTATCTTGTTCTTCTTATATATTTCCATTTGCTTGCCTGTCACATTCTATGCAGTTGTGCAGTTTCCCTTATATATTGATCTTGTCAAAGTTATTTGGAAGAAGGTGCCACCACCAAGTATTAAGGGTGTTCAGTTGTAGAGGTGGTTATTATATTGTATTGCTTTGTGGATTGAAACTCATGAGTTTGGTTTGTAATTGAGCACTAGCATGGTTTGGTGTGAATGTAGTGTGATTTGAAACTATTTGTATCATTATATGGTGTGATAAGGATTATATGAATTTTCTATTGGTTCATCCCCTATCTCATATCTAAATTATGAGTTTTGTTTCTGGAGAGTGACGTGGGTGGAGAGAGATTGGTAGAGTGGGAGAAATTATGTGTGGATGGACTAACATAATATTTGTCTTATTTGATCAATGTTTCAAATTGATGAGTCTATGACGGACTAATCTGTCCATTTGTCCAAACTATACAAACCCACAAACACAATGAAGTGGATTTGTCCATCAAGGATTGAATTTTTCATCAAATCCTTTACTTACACTCGAATTTTGATTGCCTAATGATCATAAGTTCAACACGGATTTCGTTATTACCAAAGAGTTGATTATTACGAGAATTTCAAATCAACCCAATGGTAGCCAACCACATGGCACAAAAACATTCTTTTGGCTTCACATCAGGAACCTATAAATCACAAAATTGATAGAATTGAACACTTTTGTTATTTGAGATAGCACAAAAATACCTAACCAATTCAAAATGACATACCATTTTTTTAGAGACAATTCGCAATCAAAGAAAATGTAATTTAAATTTTCCTCAATACTACAACCATCAATGAGCAAACATGAATCTCAATTTAAAATTTTACTATAAAAATTAATTATCCATGGTCGGTATCATATTATCTAAGAATCTTTATGCAAATAAGGACATCTTCAAAGGAATGATTTTCTTTTAAATTTGGACATTTGACAATGAGATCTTGTCCTATAAACCTTGAGATAATAACTTGTAAGCATCATCGACAACATAAATCGTGTTGCGAAATGACCTCGAGAACCACATGTCAGATAGATTAACCTGCAACTGAAAATTATCCACCAAAGCACAACCATCAACTACCAAATTCTGTTCCCAAACAAAAAGTCATATTTTCCATCACCAACCCGCTCTGTCGGTCAAGTCAGTAAGTGCCGTGGGTGATAGAGGTATGCATCTGGGGTGAAAAGTGAGTGTCCCTGAACCAATGCCACAAGTTAGGTATGTATCTAGGTAAAATATATTTGTCCTTAAGCTGTTAACTGGACAACTGTCCTCGAGGGATACCTGAAGGAGATTATGGAAAGCCAACATTGGATCCGGCCTGGATAGTCCAAATCTTTTCATGAGACCTTGATCTAGTGATATTTAGGGTGAATCCAAGCTATGGTCCACCAGCGTATGAGTTATGAAAGATACGTAAATCAAGTCAAAGATTAGGTCTTGGCCCAATTTGAAACATTGCTAAAGCTTGTTTAGATGAAATTTAGTGCGTTTAGAGATCCTTCATTTTGGATAACACTAATAGTTAACAGAAGGTTCATGATGTTAGATTATACTTGTTTGCCTCCTCAAATAAAATGATCATGGCTTGTTTAATGAAATCGAGATGGGGCTGCAAAATAGAGGAGCTGGCATTTGGTCTTTGACATTTTTCTCTACGCACTTAAAAATTGTTCATCTTGCTGAAAATTAGTCGATTGAGAGTTACAATCCGATCGGATTTTACACATAAAAATAGCCGATAGAAAGTTACGATCTAATCGAGAGCGAATTTAAGATGGCTTAAGAGCAATTATCTTAGCTTTGGTATTGAGAGTGTTATATCTAAGCCAACAAATTTGAGTCTTTGGAAGGCTCTGGTTAGTTAGTGGCCGCATCGTTCTACATACTAGCTCTCTTTGGGTTGTAGAAATGGCCATAGTATTAGTGATTGGCATAGTTTTTGGATTAAACCTGGTCTATGCATTGCAAATTTGGTTATTAATATCCCATTGGATATCAATGAAGCCAAAGTTGTTGACTTGGTGGATGAATTAGGGTACATAAATTGGAATGGCTTCTTATTACTGTTATTCCTCAAACGTTAGCTATAGCTACTTCAGAAGATGTTGCTAATGGCTAGGATATCAGACTCTGGCCTGATGGTAATCAAGGTAGTTTCAAGTATCCTCAACCCATGTTGCCAATAATCTATCTATCTAAACTATATTGTAAAGTAAGGTTAAATTGTTTTCGTAAACCAGGATTATACCTAGGTGGCATTTCCAAAATATTTATCATACTCTCTTGTAACTTCCCATCCTATCTTATCTATTCCTTTCTAATGTAACTTCCAAATAATTCATTACTTTTTTATTACTTCTTTTACTATTAACTGGCGAAAAGACGGGCACTCACGTGTCCGTCTTTCCGCTCTTTTTATTGTAATAACGTTTGAAAATTATAAACAGTGTTTTTTTTTTATGAAAATTTGATTTTGATTAAAACTAAAAATATAAATGTTTGTTGTTTTTTTAATGACACCAATAACAATCTTTAGTATAGAAAATGTTGTTTAAAGGTATAATTGAAATAATGAAAAAGTAAGTATAAATATACTCATTTATTTTGTTACACTTTTTAAATGATAAAGAAAAAAAACAGACACACACACACACACATATATATATATATATATATATATATATTCATATCGTGTTTGTTACATTTGTTTTAATATTTAAATTTATTCTTATCTATTTGTTACATGTGTTATTTGTATTGAAAATTGAGGGTATTTTTGGAAAGAAAAAGACAATCCAAAAGTGCTGAAAGGAATAATTTTCTTTATATATAGTATAGAAGTATAGATGTAGCTTAAGCCATTGTTTTTTTTTTTGTTGAGGAAATGTAGCTTAAACCATTGTTATAACTGCTTAACTACTTTGCACTATTATCATGGATTATCTACTACAATAAGCAAAATTGGTAGCTTAAATACAGGAAAACAATTTATTCTCCTATCTTATGCCATAAATATAGAAAAAAAAAACAGTTTTTTCTCTCCTCTGGTGGTCTTAGATTTTGGAAAATAGTTCATTCTTATATCTTTTAATATCTAAATTTAACTAATTGACATATAAAATAAAATAAAATAAAAATATTTAATAGAAACACTATATTAATGTCGATATTTTGAATTTAATCATTAGTTTTTTAAATTTTATCATGTCGACTTTCTCACTTTGGTATATAAATTTTTTCTTTCGTGGACGTAAGCACGTAAAATCTGGAACGAGTGCGGCACAAATATTTAACGGTATTTTACATATAAACCAAAAAAGATATTTAATAGAAACACTACATTGATGTTGATATTTGGAAAATTTAGCGGCCTTCTTTAAGAACTCCTACATGGTAACAGGGGTTACGGCTAAAAACACCAGTTACTTCTATAAGACCAACAACTCCTAATGGAAGATTTTCCTTTTCTATCAGCCGCGTGAATCGAATAAGCCAATTCATTTGGGACCCATCGGATCCACTCTTTTTGCTATTTCAAGATGATCCTTTTGTACCTTTGTTTTCACATCGAGAATTGGTTCCAGATGAGGAGATGGCAAATATACTTTTGACTTGCCAAACAAATTTTTTTTATTGGAAATATCTAAATAAACGCTGGTTTAGGAAGAATATGCCAGAACAGAATTTTGAATTGTTGATTGATCGACAGAGACAGTTTAGAACCAATAGTTCATTATCAAATGAATTGTTTCGTTCTAATACTCTATCCGAGAGTTATCAATATTTATCCAATCTGTTCCTATCAATTAGAGCTATTAGATGATAAGAGACTTCGCGCCATGGAACATGTCCAAGTCTACCACAAAATTCCAGTGCATTCCAAAATAGGGTAATATATGAGTTTTTAAAATTTTATCAAATAAATTTTCTCATAGTAATACATAAAATTATAAACACAAAAATCTGCAACGAGTGTAGTGCAAATATTTGATGGTGTTTTGCATATAAAGTGATAAAATATTTATTAAAAACACTACATTAACGTTAATATTTTGAAAATAGTCATGAATTTAAAATTTTATCATATCGATTTTCTCATATCACTACATAGAATTTGTCTCAATAGATATAAACATATAAAATCCGCAACGGTGCACGGTGAAAATATATCACAGTGTTTTACATATAAAATAACAAAATATTTAATAGAAATTCTACGTTAATGTTGTCATATCGACTTTTAAAATGTTATCGTATCGACTATCTCTTATTAGTACATTTTCAGTTCCTAGTCGTCTTGACTTGAATCGAGGCGTGTGGCAACGATGCAACAATTTAGTTCATTCTTGGCTTATCAATTCTGTTTCTTCTCCAATTGTGAAAAAAATTGCGTTCCTTGAGAACACTATTGATGTTCAACAAGATCTCAAAGAAAGATTCTCAAAATTGATCGCATCCGTGTTGCTAATCTATGTTTTGAGATCAATCATCTCAAGCAAGGCTCCAAATCTGTTCTTGATTACTTTACTAAGATACAAGGACTTCTGGAAAAGTTTAGTTCTCAAAAGCCATTGCCAACTTGTACATGTTCTCATCAGTGTAAATGTGATGATGTGGGTGCAGCTCATGCCTTTCATGTTGAAGATCAAGTAATTCAATTCCTCACATTTTAAAATGACAATTTTTCATTTGTTAAATCTCAAGTTCTACTTATGGACCATTTACCATCAATTAACAAAGATTCAAGAAGAAAGCAATAATATTTCCTTACCGATGATCCTAGTCTATCTACCAATGATCCTAATACACTAATAAATGCCGCTGATTCTAGAAAATTTCAAGCACATGTCAAAGGATCTTATAATGGTTCTTCTGGTAAACCTAGAAGATTTTGCACACATTGTAATAGGTCATAACACACCATTGAAGTTTGTTACAATAAACATGGTTATCCTCGTTGTTTTGGGAGACAAAATGTTTCTACAAATGTGTCTGGCAGTTATAATGGAGAGACATAGCTCCAGACTTCTGTTACTGAAGATGCATCAACAAGGAATCCACCCAGTATTTATCAAGATAAGTACAATCAACTCGTAGCTTTACTTCAACAAACAAATTTGATATCTACTCCTTCAAGCTCTAACTCTACCACTTCTCCTAGTTCCAATCATAGTTTTGCTTCTTCTAATGCTACTTCATATATTGTATCTAGTATTTCTTGTATAGTTAACCACAAATCTCAAATTCGGATCATTGACTCCGAAGCCAATGATCACGTGTGCTCTTCTTTACATTGGTTCAGTTCCTATTACAAAATTATATATATGGGTTCCTTGGTGATTGAACTTTGCAGTGTAATGGAAGGGTTGAAGCATGCTTGGATGTTTGGATTTGAGGCTGTTGAACTGCATGTTGATTCACAAGTAGTTGTTAAGATGCTTACAGGGGGGGAGATAATTAGTTCTTCAGCTTTAAAATTAGTTCAGCTGATTTGTTGGTTACTTCATTAGAATTGATAAGTGAAGATCTAACATTCCTACTATGCAATCAATATTTGCAAGTGATCGACTCAATTTGGATTGTGAGATGGGTTATACTTGAATTTTTTATAATTTATTTCCGACTTTGATTAGTCGTTTATTGTTAGCCGTTGTTGTTAGGACTATAGCCCTAGTAAATCTTAGACATAGGAGTACATTCGTGCCTATTTATAAATCTTAGACATATCTATAATTAATATGTTTTTTTTAAAAGCAAACTTCTATTGACAAAGAACAACTAGCACAAAATACATCAAACAAATAATTTTTGATTGGACTTTATTTACCTTTTAGTAGAACTTCGAATTAAAGGGTTAACACACAAAAAAAAAAAAAAAAAAAAAGAGAGCGAACACATTGCCTACATCAGCACTAACAAATAGAGATACTAGGTAAAGATACATCTCAATGTAACTACATCGCACGACGCTATCTTCTCCATTCTATCACTACAAACAAAGTTGATATGTAGATTTTATGTATAACTCTTACGAATTGCCATGTGTATAGATGTGTCTTATAAATTTTCTTTTCATATCTTTGTTGGTGTCTGGGGTTTGAACCCTGGACCTTGTATATATTATGTATTGTCTTTATCAATTGAGTTAAGTCAAGTAAGTATTAGCTAGTGAAATATTTAGAAAAATAAAATCATTATATCTTTTAACTTGTACTGAGGCTTATATTTAAGAATAAACTTTTTTTTCACTAAAAGAACGAATAGTTAGAGATACAGCTAGTAATTTTCAACCGTAATATTGGTAGTTCAAACACATTTATATACTTTACTGAACATTGAAGTTAGTTATGCACATGGGGTACCGATATAAATCTGTAGGTAACAATAATTGGAATCAAAGGCAAACTCATGTGTTACGACACTTGATTTTCTTCATCATGAAATAAAACATAAAAGGTTCCTTATTATATGAGCCATGTACATCTTCAACAACCAAAACAAAAGTCTATCTAGTTTTTTTTTTCTTTTTTAACATAAAGGTATGTCTAGTTGTATTGCGGCGAAAATGATTTTAAATGAATTGATCTTGTAAAATTTATTTTATCTGAAGTGACTTAAATGTAACGTTTATATTATAATTATTCATATGAATTGACCAATAGATTTAAAGTTAGTTGATTGTAAAAAAAATATATAAGTAAAAACTTCAAACTTTAGATTCAAGTTAGAACCGATTTTAGAGATAAAATCAATTTTACTTGAGCACATCCGAACATATCAAAATTAATTATACATCATTCAAATCACTTTTGCTAATTTAAAAGTGAAACCAAACATAGACGATATGTGAAAATTTTCCAACCATATATCATAATATTGCTTCCAATAGATCAAATAAAGATTGTACTATTAGAAAAAGAAAAGCAAAAAAAAAAGGCTAACATCAAGGCATGAGAAACACGACGGGATAACCTTATAATATGCTAATAAAGACAAAAAGGTGAGAAAGAATGTATCTTTTGCTTAAGCTTAAGTTTCACTCAGCACTCAACATTTTATACTTTGCTTTTGTAACATAAGTGTTGTTTCACTCAGTTTAAAACTGCAACGATAAAAACACGAAAGTGAAGAAAGGAATAAAAATAAAGCAATACACAGTCTCGACCCTTTTCTTTATTTACCGAGATCTAGTTTCCATTACTTACAAAATTAAACTATATATAATATAATATAATGTTTGAAGTTATAGCTGTAACAAATTGGAAAGAGAAAAACAATTAGTGTGTTTCAATGAGTGTGCTGTGCTTGCACGACATAAAAGGACCTTTCTTTACTTGCATCATTTTTTCCCAAATGATATCAGTATTGCTATCAATAACGAGGGTGCTACCATTCTTCACGTTGCCATTCATAGAGAAATGTTCGGTTAGTTCTTTCTCATCTCTTATTTTATTTATTCTTTTCTTCTTACTTTTCTTTTTTAATATTTTACTTTTTTTTCTTTTTTCGGAAGAACTGAATCAAAAATATATTTTTATGTATGTGTGGTAAAGCAATTTTAAATACAATTGATCTGTCTGGTAGGAATGGTTGAGTCGCAACGGTTGTAGAGAGTGCTCCGATGATCGGTAACTGCTTCTGGTGTAGCGGCGATGTGTCTTCTGTGGTAGAACGAAGGGTGCCTGCAGGCACGTTAGCACTTCGACGATCAAGTAAGTATGGGAACTGAGATAGAAAGTGTAAGAAGTGTTGTGGAAAGTGTTGTGTACCTTGAGGGTGAAGCAAGTTCACCCTTATATAGGTGCGCTTATGGCATAACTGTCTCCGGGTTATGCGGCGTATGATTAAGAGCCGGGAAGGACGCATGTAGTGTGATCCCGGCAATGGGGCGTGCTCTGGTGTGGCACGGTGCAGGCATGTTGGCGTGTTCCTTTCAGTGCGTAGCCTTAAGGCGGCGTATTATTATATACGTGTAGCCGTGTTAGTGGTCCAGAACAGTTGCCCCCCAAGTCGTTGATGTCTTTATGGCTCAATGGCTTTAGCAGAGAGAGGAAGGCGTTCGATCAAAGGTGCTCGTCGACGGCTTAGTTCGGTGGCCCTCGATGCGTTGTGTCAGGAACTTGAGCCCGGCTGCCCGCAAAGATTGTGGCGTCCAGTAATTTCCTAAGTCGAACGACCCTTGAAGTGTTTTGTTGTGAAGTTTTGCTTCCGCCCGTGAATGATGGCGTCCGACTTTGAGTTAGTGGGAGTAGTTGGCACTTAATGCTTCAGGTGGAATGTTTGAAGATGTGGGAATTGTTCAGTTTCATTTTCCACATGTTTGGCACGTGCGTTGCACACCTTCCAGGTTTTGGGTCGCACACGTGATGGTCGGATTAGTGGTAGGTGTACCAAATGTTAACCAAGTAATAAAGTGATAAGTAGAGTATCCCTCACGGGTACGTAGGCAAAAGACACTCATCCTTCCAAATCAAAAATCATAAAAAACAATTTTCTTTTCTTTTACTCATCACTTTAATTCTTTTTAAGCAAGTAAGTTATAGCCAAAAGATAAATAAAAACAAGAGGTTCCTATAGGATATTATAGGCGTTTAGGTTGCTAACACCTTCCCTTTATGTAACTAACTCCCGAACATAAATCTTTTAAAAATAGTGGGTTATTTCGAACTTTTCCCCTTTCCATTGGAAAAAATAAAGTTCGGTGGTGAATAAAAAAAAATTGAGTCAAATCTAAACTAATAGCTTGATCTCTGAAAATCACCGCGACAACTTGTTCCCTCTTTTGACATCATCAAAAAGAAGAAAAAGAGTAAACCCAAAGGGTCGTTATATAAGGAAAATAATATTTTTTTATATAATTTTTTTTTATCTTCTTCACAATGAATATTCAATCCTTAACATTATTTTGCACATATGATCAATAATTGTAAAAGAGTTTTGCTCTTTACCCAAACGGTTTTGCTCATTCCCAAGTGAAATTCCCTTTTTGCACTTATGTGACTTAAGTTATGCTAGTGCAAAAGCAACATGAGTTAACCTACGTTGCGTGACTTAAGTCACGCTAGTGTTAACATTAGCGTGAGTTAACTCACGCTGGTTTGCACGCACCATACCAAACAGGCAGTAGCTACTGCCTTGTTCCATGAACTCATAATTTAGAACCATACTCAGACATAGGTACAACCATTCATTCATTCAACCAAAACTCATAATTTAGAGAACATACATTCATTCATTCATAATTTAAAAACACAATTTTAACGAAAATTAACTCAAATGTCATAAAGAGGCGTAACCGCGCAAATGTAAATATCATACAACCAAAATGTCAAGAAAAATACTACAAATAGCAAAAAAAAATCATAAAAACAAGTCCTAAAATAAGACACTACTGCTGCTCCTGTGGACTATGACTCCTAGACCTCCTCCTCGGAACCGGCTGCTGGTCAAACACGCTATAATCGGTCCGAAGGCCCTCCAAAATGCTGAAGAAGAGTGGATTTGAAACCACCTCTGGAATCCCCATCGCATGCTCCACTCTGCCTCTCATGCTGCTAATGACCTGCGATGGATCAGGAGGATGTCTGGCCCAGTCCTGGTCAACAAGAATATCCTGGTAGACAGGTCTCGGCATGACAATGTCAGGCTTTGGAGCAGGGTTGACGATGAGAGGATTGGATACACGGTAGAACCACCTAATGTACCTATCTGAATGCTTCCAAGGCTCGTTGTCCGGGACCTGGGCACCCCTCTATTGCTGGGCAACGACATGTAGAGCAAGCTCCAAGAAGGCAACAGCCACATCTGCTGGGGCAAGAGGAAGAATCGTAATAGGAGGTTGGGGGAACGATCTGAACATATCAATACTGCCTTAGAACCCGCTCGGGCAAGTGACGCACCATCTTTTGTTTGCCTACCATGATCCATCCGGAGTACCAGCACATGTCCTGAAAAGGCGTCACGTCTCGTCGCCGCTCGTACGGCCTCCAGGTGACATGACAATGCTCCATCGAATCCAACAAGCCTCTGAAGTGTTCAGCATCAACAAACCCCCTTTTAGGTCTCCATCTACCCACATACGGGTTCTGCCATTCGTAATCTTCAAATTTCTTCCTCGGAATCACATGTCTGAAGTGAGCTATAACCCATCCCTGCAAACACATAGAGACAAATCTATATCAGCACACAAGTAGCATACAAAAAACTATACATTTACGATTAACTTAAAAAAATAAGAAAAAAAATATATTACCACAAGCAAGGTCATGTTACCACCAACAGAGCCAACATTTGATGTTCTTGCCGGCAAAAAGGGTGTAGCCAAGCAAGAGCAACAAAAACGCCTTAACACAGGCGGGCCTAATACGACTCAGCTCCGCCTCCTCCTCCTCTGATAAATCCTCCCCCAGCAAATGGTTACACGTATTCAACAAGTGCTCATAACGCTCTTTCAAGGCTGTGTAAATGACAAAGGCTCCTGAATTATTACTCACCTGCTCCACCAGAAACAATAGGTGAGTCACCATAAGCTCTACACCATGGTCACCATCTAAATCATCCTCCTGAATGAGCTGTCCAGCGACGAGGATGTCTAGAAGAGAAGCCACATCATCCAGTGTGATGGTCATCTCCCCAACAGACAGATGGAAGCTGCTGGTCTCCTGATGCCATCTCTTAGCCATGGCACACACTAACCCGTAGGAGATGCTGTCGTACCAGTCAGAAGTAGGGGCCTTAGACCGGATCTATCCACCGGTTCCCAGAAGCAAGGGTTATCTTCTACCAACAACGGAAGGGACAAGGCAGAAAGCTTAAGTTTCCTCCCTGCGAGACGCTAGTCATCTTACAATCTGCTTGCAACTGAAATACAAAAAAAAAATTAAATAAGTAAAATAAACATGAAATAATAAACTATAAATATTCTACGTAAAAAATAAATCAATTATACTTAAATACGTAAAATAAGCATGACATATTCTACGTAGTTATACTTAAATTAAATAAACATAACATATTCTACGTAAAGTAAACTTGACATAATAGTAAAATATCATGAAATTAAATAAAGCAAATTATACTTACTCTTTTATCGTTCCAAAGCTCACATGCCACGTGTTTACCGAAGTTCGGTAAAAGTGACAACTTGTAAGGCCCCCTGAAAAGCCCCCATCCTCATCCTCCATACCAGGCTCTGCATGTTGCTGAGGATGCTGCTCATACTGCTGCTGCTAAGGAGGCTCGACATACTGCTGCTTAGGCTGATACCCCTCGTCAAACTGAGCCTGATACCCCTGGTGATACTCATACCCCTTCTGATACTGATACCCCTGCTGAAATTCAGGCTGATGCGCCTGCTCCTGATACTTTGTCGGGTCCACCGTCTGGGATAGACCCGTCTATTACGATGAGGCCCCAGCAGCATCAACACTAGCAAGTCTCGTGTCCCCACTCTCCCTCGACCTCGGCCAGCTAAAGGAGGGACTAACGCTTGCTTCTCCCTCCGTGCACTACTAGTAGAAGTAGGCCTCCCTAACCTAAGTCTGTATATCCTCTCCGGCTCAGACATATCTGCACAAAAAATAAGAATCCGCTTGCAAAGAATTAGGATAATTATCACTTACTTGATGTTGTGGACGAAATTTGCTTTGAATGGCGCAAGATTGATGAAATTCGAATTTTGGGCTGAAATTTTTGTGTTTTGCAAAAGTTGGAAATGAGGGTTCTGTGTTGCTGTATTGCTGATAAATGACTTAAGTTATGTAGCGTAAGTTAACTCACGCTGCGTGACTTAAGTTACGCTACTCTCATAACTTGCGTGAGTTAACTCACGCTACGTGAGTAACCTACGTAAGAGTAAAAATGGAATTTCACTTGGGAATGACCGAAACCATTTGGGTAAAGAGCAGGACTCATTGTAAAATTAATAATTTCTTACACCAAATAATTATATCACTCAAGCATGCACTTCAATAGGGGACAATTCATATTTACTGTCTAATCACATTGAAAATAACGAAACTTTTGTTTCTTGAGAAGAATTATCATGGCATAGGGAATACAAGAAATGTATCAATAAAAAAAAAACTACTCTTGTTCAAACAAGTAGAACAACATGCCAAAAACTTGAATCATGTACTGATGTAAACAATGAAAAAAGAAATGCACGATTGTAAACAATTTGAAATTTTTTCTAAGTCTCCAGCGGTATTTAACTGCAGCTGGTTCTTCAACTTGTGCGGTAGTTAACTACCACTGAGCTGCATGCATGTGAAAGAAAAAAAAAACAGAAAAATGAGTAAAATGGAAACGAGTTTGACGTCAAATATGTGTAGAAACGTTCTAGCAATCCATCAGCAATGATTTGGAATCAAGAATTGAATTTTTTTTTGAAAGGGGGATTTTTTTAGGTAAGGTGATAATGATGTAAGATGATGAGTGAATAGGAAGTAGGGTTGTACTGGTTTTGGGGGGAAATCGCAAAGGTAATTAACTACCGTTGGGCTCAGCGGTAGTTAACTACCGCTGGGGGGCATTTTAGAATTTTCCATGTGTTATTAGGGCATTCTAGAAGTCAGAAAAACAATTTTCAAATTTATTTTATCTGAAGTACTTAAATGTAACGTTTAATTATGTTATGATAATTATTCCTATAAAAGTGAATTGATCAATAAATTGATTCAAGTTAGAACTGATTTTAGAGATAAGTAAGTTAGAATCGATTCAATATAACTATTCATATAAAAATGAATTGATCAGTAAATGGATTGTACAAAAAAATGTATAAGTAAAAAGTTTAAATTTTAAATTAAGTTAGAACCGATTTTAGAGATAAAATCAATTTTACTCGAGCAGATCCAAACATATCAAAACTAACTATACATCATTCAAATCACTTTTGCTGATCTGAAAGTGAAACCAAACATAGACAATATGTGAAAATTTTCCAACCATAAATCGTAATATTGCTTCCAATAGATCAAATAAAGATTGTACTATTAGAAAAAGAAAAAAAAAAAAAAAAGGAAAAAATCAAGGAATGAGAAACACGACGGGATAACCTTATAATATGCTAATAAAGACAAAAAGGTGAGAAAGAATGTATCTTTTGCTTAAGCTTAAGTTTCACTCAGCACTCAACATTTTGCACTTTGCTTAAGCTTACGGGAAGTATCGGATTCTAGCTTCTCTTTCTTTATATGGGTTTCAACGATATGCTCAGTTCCTTACAGCAGCACTACCAATCTCTCATTGATACTTATTATTATTTTCATTCTAAGTGTCAAACTTACGAAATGAATCCTAACTCTATGATTCAGCCTCAAGATGAAGACGAAGATGTACCTTATGATTTTCAAGATGGTACGTCCAAACTCTCCTTATATTTATCAGGCTCTTTAAGTTGACGTTCAATTTTTTAATGTGACATTAAATATTTTATTTTGTGACAACAAATATGTAGCTGCCGTGTTCCGCGAGTTTGTAATGGAAGACAAATGGAAAGAAGTGATAGAAAAATACAAAGAACATGTATATTTTCACAAGATAAGAATAAAGGGAAGAGGAACAGCATTACATGTGGCAGTAAGCAATTCCAACGAAGACAGTGTAAAACGTCTTGTAGATACAATAGTAAAGAATGATGATCAAAGTGGTTTAACAATAAAGACTGAAAGAGGTGATACTCCTCTTCACCTAGCAGCATATAGAGGATTCAAAAGTATGTGTCAATGTATCATTGGAAAAAATGGTGAAAGGAAGGATTTGATTACAGACCGAAATGCAAAGGGAGAAACACCACTTTTTTGTGCTGTGCTTGCACGCCATAAAGCGACCTTTCTTTACCTACATCATTTTTTCCCATCTAATATCAGTATTGCTATCAATAACGTGGGTGCTACCATTCTTCACGTTGCCATTCATAGAGAAATGTTCGGTTAGTTCTTTCTCATCCCTTATTTTATTTATTCTTTTCTTCTTACTTTTCTTTTTTAATATTTTACTTTCTTTTTATTTGTCGGAAGAACCGATTCAAAAACATATTTTTATGTATGTGTGGTAAAGCAGTTTTAAATACAATTGATCTGTCTGGTAGGAATGGTTGAGTCGCAACGGTTGTAGAGTGCTCCGATGATCGTAACTGCTTTCAGTGCGGCGGCGATGTGTCTTCTGTGGTGGAACGAAGGGTGCCTGCAGGCACATTAGCACTACGACGATTAAGTCAGTACCAGAACTGAGATAGAAAGTGTAAGAAGTGTTGTGGAAAGTGTTGTGTACCTCGAGGGTGAAGCAACTTCACCCTTATATAGGCGCGCTTATGGCATAACCGTCTCTAGGTTATGCGGTGTATGATTAGGAGCCGGGAAGGACACATGTAGTATGATCCCGGCAATGAGGCGTGCTCTGGTGTGGCACGGTGCAGGCATGTTGGCGTGCTCCTTTGAGTGCGTTGTCTTAAGGCGGCGTATTATTATATACGTGTATCCGTGTGAGTGGTCCAGAACAGTTGCCCCGCAAGCCGTTGATGTCATTATGGCTCAATGGCTTTAGCAGAGAGAGGAAGGCGTTCGATCAAAGGTGCTCGTCGACAACTTAGTTTGGTGGCCTTCGATGCATTGTGTCAGGAACTTGAGCCCGCCTGCAAAGAGTGTGGCGTCCAGTAATTTCCTAAGATGGACGACCCTTAAAGTGTTTTGTTGTGAAGTTTTGCTTCCGCCCGTGAATGATGGCATTCGACTTTGAGTCAGTGGGAGTAGTTGGCACTTAATGCTTCAGGTGGAACGTTTGAAGATGTGGGAATTATTCAGTTTCATTTTCCACATGATCACCTTGTACTTCTTGAGAATTTGATGCAAAGCATTAAACTTTGGCGGCACATTCTCGTCCCTTTACTTATTCTCTGTCTGAGGTGTCTCTCTTTCTACTTCTACGAAAGAATCTGCTTGTCCTTTACATCTTGTTTTGACTTCAGCAACTCTTGTCGATTAAGTTCTACTTCTTACTGAAAAATCAAGGTATCCCGGCTCTTTTTCCAACTTCTCCACAAAAGAACTAGTAACCTTCACCTTCTTTAGTAATTTTAGCAACTTCTCCAAATTTTGTTCTTTAGCTTCCTCGTTAATTGCCTTTGGTTGTGTGATTTTGGTTGAATCCATGGTTACCTATTTCACACAATAATTGCAAGTTCGAGAAAAATTCTTAACAAGAATAATTTTGCACTTGATTTTAACTTTAAATTAGGTTAGGAGTTCATTCTTATGTGGTTACTTGACTCGATTGTATTCTAAATGCAGACTCGGTCTAAATTAACTTTTAAAGTTAACACCTAATGACACTACTAGTTAATCCTAAGACTCTATTACTAAATGCTAAACCTAACTCTAAATGCAAAATTAAATGATTGACTGCTAATAATTAACCTAATTAAACTAGACTTGATCTAATGTAGATATTATAACAACTGCTATTTTTACTACGAATCTCGAAAATGCAATGCGAAAAATAAAATAAAAACCTAAACTAAGACTAAAAAAAATAAAAATAAACGAATGTGGTTAGTTCCTAAATGGGAAAACAAAAAATAAAAATAAAATGGTTAGTACTAAATGGAAAACGAAAAAAATTAAACTATGTTAGTAATGACTATAACTAGACTAAAAAAAAATATGACTCAACTAGGACTAAATATTTTTGGTATTTTTTTGAATTTTATGGTATTTTGGTACTTTTGAAAACAGAAAAATAAAATGCAGAAAATTAAATGACAGAAAAATAAATGACAAAAAAATAAAAGATAGATAAAAATAAGTAATTTAAACTGTTCAGTCGAAAATATTAACAATCCCCGACAATGGCGCCAGAAACTTGATGGTCAGATTAGTGGCAAGTGTACCAATCGTTAACCAAGTAATAAAGTGATAAGTAGGGTATCGTATCCACATGGATTGTCCTTTCGTCCGAACAATTCATGTTACTTATTTTTGTAAGTTTGACGGTATAAAAGTTTAGTTGAAATTTTTATCTGTTTGCAACAGAGCAAGTTTACCTGTTTTGGTTGCAGGAAAGTAAGCAGCGGTTAGGATTCTTCTAATCCTGTTTATATATATGTTGTTGGATAATAAGTAATAGAAATGTCGCTTTTATTTATAGGTAGACTATACAAGTGAGGAGGTCGTTGGGACGTTACTAACCTACTTTGGTGTATCCCTCCAATGGCTAACTCCACCTGTTGATCGTACATTGATTCTTACGTGCGGGGCCTTGTTAATTTAAAGGTAATTGAAACATAAACTTAAATTGGCTTTCCAGTGTTTCCCAAGGCAATGAAGGCCAAGGTTCCCTTAGGTCTGCCCATCTATGAATCTTAGGACACTCATAGGACACTCTCTCTACGCTTTCTTAGTAGTTCTACAAAAGGGCAGCCCTAATCTACGTCCACCTTACAAAGGGTTTCAAGAGAATGGCTCTATTAGGTTGCAGCTTATTTAGGACAGCTAAGTACTTGACTCCCTAATTACTAACCAGTAAATTCCTAGGTTCAGTAAGCCACCACCTGACTAAGTGGGTTTTAGCCACTGAGTACCTACGTCTATGGTCAACAATTCCTATGGTATCTTTGGATAGTTAATAATCACCTACTTCCTGAACAGATAGTTATCAGTAAAGGGATATAAATATCAAGATATAAGCATCAAGTTAGTGATAACAATATTAGGCCCTGTCACATCCTAAGTACCTAATACAACTTAATAGCTAACAAAAGAATAAATAAATAAAATAAACGACATATTAAATTAAATAAATATCCAACAAAAAATATACAGAGGTTCATCTTAGAACTCTAACCTAAAAAGATTTAGTTATACAAGGTAAATAAAAACATACCTTAGAAAATCAAGGAGAAGATAGATTCTCTCCTGAAGCTCCTAAGTAGCCTTCCTCTTGAACTACCACAGTTCTGAAGCTTCGTCCTAGTGAAAGAGAGGGAATGAGGTGGTGACTCTCGCTGAACAGTTTTAGGGATGCCCTTGCCCAGGTGGAGTACTTCCAGGCTACTTTCAAGGTCGACCGTTCTTAAGTTTATCCTAAGCAAGAAGCTCATCAGTTGGTGCAACTCGAGGATCAGCCTTTTAACCAGGGGACCATTGAATGACTTGGTCGTGTTTGTCTTTGATGTATTTTGGTGAGCTTTGGACAGTTGCCCATATTACTGGTTTCCATTTTTTGTAATGGTTGGATTATTTCGGATTTGGTGTTTACGTCGTGCGTTTCTTTTCTTTTCTTTCTTGTTCCGCCCGAGCTTTTCCTTTCTCTTTGTGTTCACACATATTATTTCATGCTACGTTTCAGATTGTGTGTATCCTTATTCCGTGATATGTTAGGAAGGATTTCCTGGTCGTTTCGTCCGGGTCTCATTGATGCATTTTATTTCATGAGGCGCCCAGTTCGTTTAGTTAGCATTGATGCATTTTGTTTCTTGCGGCGGGATCTTCTTTACTTCTTTAATGGTGGCTTGGGGACCTTTCCCCCATCTACGCAAGTGTTGCATTTTTAATTCATATCGCGTTTGGAGGAGATTTTCTCTGATCGTGCGCCTTATTCTCCACATCTTCGCGAGTATCGCATTTTTAGTTCATGCCACGTTCGGTGGAGATTTTCTTCAACTGCCCGCCTTCTTCTACCCCTCTACGTGAGTTTCGTATTTTTAATTCATGCCGCGTTCAGAGGAGATTTTCTTCGACCGCGTGCCTTCTTCTCCCCCTCTACGCGAGTATCGCATTTTCAGTTCATGCCGCGTTCAAAGGAGATTTTCTTCGACCGCGCGCCTTGTTTCCCCCTCTACGCGAGTATCGTTTTTTTAATTCATGTCGCGTTTAGGGGAGACGGAGACTTCCTCTGATCGTGCGTCTTCTTCACCCCCTCTTCGTGATTATCGCATATTTAGCTCATGCCGCGTGCGGAGGAGATTTTCTTCAACCGCGCGCCTTCTTCTCCCCCTCTACGTGAGTAGCGCATTTTTAATTCATGCCGCGTTTAAGGGAGACGAAGACTTCCTCTCATCGCGCACCTTCTTCTCTCCGTCTTTGTGAGTATCACATTTTTTATTCATGTCGCGTTTAAGGGAGACACGGACTTCCTCTGATCGTGCGCCTTCTTCTCCCCCTTTTCTCGAGTATCACATTTTAAATTCCTGCCGCGTTTAGGGGAGACAGAGACTTCCTCTGATCGTGCGCCTTCTTCTCCCCCCCCCCCCGCG
>Ga0228710_1004706_pt1 | contig 21479 bp, 4 predicted proteins | sample MedpolnodulmetaG_FD_177995 | JGI IMG/M metagenome (GOLD analysis project Ga0228710, IMG submission 177995) | Root nodule microbial communities from Medicago polymorpha collected in Santa Monica, California, United States - pink nodules | ecosystem: Host-associated > Plants > Roots > Nodule... | reverse complement strand
AAACCTCATTTTATTAATACTTTGATACAATTATATAATACATAATTTGATACATTTTATTGGAATAAAGTAAATATGCTTCTTTGAGGTAAAAATATATCAACTTAAGGGTAACAAAGGATCAAGGTTGGTGGCAAAAGAGACCAGCCTTCTTGGGGTAAAAAGACATCATCCCTCCGGGGTAAATCTAAATCTGGTTCTTTTTATACCCCAAGAAAGAGTCTTTTTACCCACGGTAAAAAGCTTTTGGGGTAAAAAGAAGGAGATTTACTTTTACCCCAAGGGTTGACCTCTTTTTGCCCCAAGTCGGTTAGCCTATTTTACCGTCTTCCTTAACCCTTTTTCACCACTAAGTTGGCCTCCAAAAAAGCTAAAAAAAACTAAAACTATAAAGGTAAAAGAGTAAGGAGGAGAAGAGAATGTATGGTGTGAGAAAATAATGAGTTTTGGATGGGCTATTTATAGGGAGAAATTGGTAGCATAGGTTTTATTGGTACTAACTGCAGTCAAAACATTCAAAAAAACGTGTAAAAATGAGTTAAATTGAAGGTTGAATAACTGGCCAACTTCAAAAAATGTGTTCTTGAACAAATTTCATCAGCCAACTTAGCGTGAGTTAAGTCACGATGGTGTTAACCTTGGCGTGAGTTAAGTCACGCTCGTGTTAACCTTGGCGTGAGTTAACTCACGCTACTGTGGCCGGTTGTTACATACTTTTGTTAACTTTTGCACTTGTCTTAATTAATAAATTCCAATAAAGTAAATAAATAAATTAGAATAAATTCAGCGTTAATTCGAATAAAAATTGTCTATTCAATAAATTCGAATAAAAGTTACATTATATTACATTCGAAAATTCAACGTAAATTTGAATAAAAATTACGTATTGAATAAATTCGAATAAAAGTTACATTACATTACATTCGGGAATGTTCCTTCCAACTACAACAATTATCTTACCCCTGAATGGGGTAAATTCAAACTTGTTAAACAACAGCTATCAAGCATTCATCCGAAAGTTTTATTGTTTCATGATAAACTTTTAGCAGGTGTACTAAAAATGAATCGAAGTAATAAAATTTATAAGTTCATATCCACAGGGACTGTTTTAATTTCTACTCGGCAAAAACGTTGAAATAAAGGATGTAGTAAATTTTATGGGTTGCCCTAGGAAGTTGGATTTGGTTGCATAAAACTTAATACAAAGTAAATAAAATGGTTTGATAGCTGGATTAAAACAGATGATCAAGCCTTTCGAATCCTCTATTGCTCACTGTGAGTAATTTGGCTCTCTTCTCTCTCAAAGAAATTAACCTAGCTTTACGACGGATTAACTAAGTGGTTTTGATCAATCTCTTGACTCAAAACCCTTTTCTATGTTATAACCTTTTAATCTCTTAAACTGATTGAATAACTGTGGAAGCATGGTGAGAACGTTAATCCATATGTCATAACCCTCAATTTCCTATATCTAGGTTCCTATGTTGAATTAAACAGAATTACTATTTCAGGATTAAAAGCTAGGGTTAGTAGTCATTCAATTCCTAAGATCAATTTATGTGATTGAAAGAAGCTAGGGTTAATAGTCATGCAAACAATCATACGAAAAGCAATGAACACAAATAATTCTGAATAAAGACTAGGTTTTCATTAATGTCAAAGAGAGTTCTTAACAAATTACATGCTCACTGATTACAAAGATTCATCTCATGTCTTAATCAATCTAAGAGTTTAGCTACTCATAACTAAACAATCAAATACATAGAAATAATAGAACATACATAAATTAGAACCAACTATGAGTTGGATGAGATCCACTGTGTGTTCTTCAGCTTACTGGTGCCGTCTATACTCTGTTTAGGTCTCCAAAATCGCACCCCAAGCTTCTGATCGCATCTGGCTTTTATAGACAAAGAATTAGGGTTTCAGAAAAGCCCACAACCGTGCCACGTTACACATCCATCGTGCCACGATTTTGCCAGCATCTTCAGGTAAATTCCACGCTTCAAACGTGCCACGATTCAGGTCCATCGTGGCACGATTTATCCAGTAGCTAAATTCTTGCATTCTTCTCCAATTTGTGCAAAACTTCACTTTTACGAATCTTAAGCTAATTTAACCATGTATACAAGCATTTGACTCTCAAAATATTAAAAGAGGACACACATATGACTAAAAAAATGTGATATGACGGACTGTCATCATTTCATTCAAAAGATTAAATTCTTGTTAATTTGGTTTAGATGATGGTATTCAAGTGCCAAAAGAATGAGGTCCAGTCCTTGACACTTCAATGCCTTCATCTAAACCAAACTAACAAGAATTTAATCTTTTGAATGAAACAATAACACTTCCGGGTGAATGTTTGGGAACTGTCGTTTAACAAATTATAATTACCCCATTCAGAGGAAGACAATTGTTGTAGTTGGAAGGTGCATTCCTTACCTAATCACGATCTTCTGGCGGAATCAAACTTTTGATGATATCTTCAGTTGATCTCAGCAACGTTACCCGCATATTGATCCACTAGAACATGTTGTGCTTCCAAAAAATGTTCTTCACGTTTTCGTCGTTCGTTAATTCCACCCAAGTGAATGATATTCTCCCCTCGTCGTGCGTTGGGCGTTTATACCGAACGTATTCCACCCTCCTTGTGTCTCTGGGTTGACTCCTTGGTTGAATTCATTCAGTTGATCTTTGAGACCTCTTAACGTTACACCAAGGCACCGAACCTTCAAACTCTGAGGTTCTCCGCCGTTGAATTCTGCATGAACGTCGATCCACCCGGCCATTGCTTCAAATCTACACAATAAGAAAATTAAAAACAATCAATGAAAAACTCAGTCAAACATTTCAACAAACACTTGGAGTGCAAATTATACATAAACCCTAAAAATGATAACTACAACATAAACATGCAAACATCTAAACAATTAAGCAATATAAGTGATTTACATGCAACATTGTATAATTTCTTGCAAAAAAAATCAAAATTTTAACAAAACCCTAAAACTAAAAAAATCTAACATAATCATGCAAACACTAAAACTAAAAAAATTTAACATAATCATGCAAACATCTAAACATCATAACAATTAAGCACCATAAGTCATTTACATGTAACATTCTATAATGTCTTGAAAAAAAAATCAAAATTTCAACAAAACACTAAACCTAAAAAATACTAATTTAAGTGAAAAAATCTATCATACCAACATAATTTAAGTGAAAACTTACTTGTTCTTATTGTTGTAATGTTGTTTGATTTGAAGTTGAAGGAATTTTGGATTGGGGTGATTTGAGAGAGATTTGATTGGAAATGAGGAAATGATGCTCTACCTGAGCATATAACATCACATAACGTGAGTTAACTCACGCAACGTGACTTAACTCACGTCGGAGCAATATGGACATTTTACCTGAGGATGAGCAAAATCGTTTGGATAAATAGCAGTACTCTTAAGAGTTCTATAATGCTTGGGCCAACCAAAGCTATTCATCAGTACTTCAGTCTATAACAGCTTGGGAGCTGCTTTCCACCCCTATCTTCCGAAATTCAATCTTAATTTTTCTGTTGAAAATATCCTTCACTTGAAGAACACCTTGCGACTTTTTTTTTTTAAAGACTTTGAGACATTATACATCCAGAATATTGTGTGTGTACCTCCAGATATTTAGGCATGATTGATAGTGGAGTCTATCTAATTATTTTCTACGCATCGTAAAATCACTCATTTTATTTACATCTCATGAGTAGTAGTATAATTCTTTAAGAGTGTGTTTGGATTAAAGGTTTAGGAGGGGAAGGGAGAGAAGGGTTTACTTTTCTTTTTTAAATTGCAGACTATATAACATGTTTTTTTAAAATAAATTAAGTGTAGTTGAAGTATTATATGATCGTTTATCATGCTAATATGTTATCTTTTAAAAAAAATACTTCATAGTGTTCGTAATTTAAAAACGAAAAGTAAACTCTACCCTCCCTTCCTCTCCTAAACCCTTCATCCAAACACACTCTAAAGGACACATGCGATCAAATGATTCTTATAGTTATAAGATCATACATTTGTTTGGGAGTCTCTGACTCGAGTTTGTTGATGAAAATAAGTTAAATTTTGTTACTATTACATATATAGATATTAGGCTCAACATAGATTCGTGTACTGTAATACTTAAATAACAAACCTAGCCACCATTAGCCATGGCTAACTATAATCCAGATGTATAAATCAGAATAGTCTTGAAGTGTGATTTCAGTCACATATGTTAAATTATAAAACTATTTAAATTGTAAATTTGTCTCACTTAACCAGTCTATGGCTAACTAAAAATCAGATGTATACATCCAGACCATACTGATGGAATTAGATCTAAACAAAGATCAATTTCATAAGACATGTTCAATACAATACAAAAGTATAAATCATTGGCAGAAGCACATAAAATATTGAGTATGAGTATGATCATCGGATCTATGACATGTTTGATTTATTAATGATTAGATATACTTAGATAAACCTTCTAATGGAAGTCATTCCATAACAATGATCTGAACAGAGAGAAACAATGATATATTCTAAAACACAAGGGTTAGCGGCAGCTGATTTGGTTTTTCTTTAACTGTACATTTATGTTTCAAGTTCTATTCAGATAGAGAGACCAAAAAATATGTCGTATACGGTGTATTATGGACCATAACTTCTTATAGTATGATGACTCCAAATTGATAAATAAATAATATAATTATTATAAAGATATTTGACCACGTAATAACATTGAAATAAAATTAAACAATAAACTATTTCAACACATACATCATACTTTGTCTGGTGTTGTACTTCTGGACTAATCCCTTCGAATATGCCCATTCAAACAAAACTAAAATTAGCATGGAGAATTGTTACGAAATGAAGGGGGAAAGTGTGTCTATTTGCGCACAAAATACAAATCATTTAATTACTTTAAAAATACATATTATATTAAAAAAAAAAAAACTCTTTTGTCTTTCTTTTTCTTCAATATTTGTCAAAATGGTGCGCCTAAGTCTTATGATCACACGAGAATTTTTTAGAGTTGGACTTGGCTTCTACTTTCTCCTCTCATTTTAAGTTCTCACCACCAATACACCACAAGATCAAAAACATAAGGATTACGTGTTTTTGAATGAGGAAACCGCTTTTTAGGCACCCAGTTATTGCTCTTAAGCGCCTACGGAACAACAGTTAACTTTATTGGATATTTTTTAAATCGGTTGAAACACTTTTTGAATCGGATGACGATAGTTAACTACTATTAGACTTTTTTTAGTGCCTAATGAGCAGTTGTTTTTGAATGATAAGAGCATAATAACGGCAATTTGAGAATTGAAAGTAGGCCTTCTTTTGGGCTTTAATCTGACTTGGGCTGAAAATGTATGTCCTCTTTGTATGGACTTTGCCTTTTTTATTTCTTTAATCAGAGATATTTTGATAATTTCTTTTCTCACCCTCCATGTTCCTTACATGCCCTCTAAAATTTCAATAATGCCTTCGGAGTTTTCGATTATAAAATCTAAATTATAGGTTTTTTTTATCCATTTTCACAGTGTAAAAAATTTGTCGCGGTTGAATTGGAGTTAACTACTTTTTTCCGCATGGAATGTGGAACAAAGAAACTCCCAAATACTTTCACTCTTGACCCAAAAAAGACTTCGACTCTGTATCTCAAGAGTGTATATATCCTTCAAAAAAAATCTCGAGATTAAGTTACTATGTTCAATTATTTATTATATAGATTAAATTTTACAAATCTCTAATTTTTGAATTAAAATTTATTATTAAATTATTACCAAAAAAAGTTCTTATTAAATTGTTGTGTATATTAAGTTTTTGAAGTTTGGTAAAATTTTAACTTATCTGATACTTTTTCAGACAATTTAGCTTAACATGTATTTTTCTAAAATATAAATAAATATAAATATTAGTTTTTTTCTAAAATATAAATATAAGTAACCCAAAAAAATATAAATATAAGTCAAAGAAAGGAAAATATTAAATCAATGATGATCGATTAAGTAGAGTAATTCATTTCTTTAAAAAAAAAGTAGAGTAATTCAAAGTTAATTAGTATAATTGGATTTATTTCATGTAAGCCTTATTATCATTAAAAGAAACAAATGATGTATTGTTGTTTAAAATAAATTTACTTTATTTGCGTTAAAATCTATTAAAGAAATTAAATTATTGTTTTGATTTTTAATTCTCCCTTGTGATCATTAAACTTCGAGTGAATCCTATTATTTTTTTAATTGGTAAATTCATTGTTAAAATTGTAACATGTGAGTCAAATTCGTTCATTTATTGTTATCATGAGCTTAGCTCAGTTGGTATGGACAATGCATAATATATGCAAAGTTCTGAGGTTCAAACCCCAGCTACCACCAAAAAAATTCGTTCATTTATTAATATCAATAATCATTTCACCTATTTATATGTTAAACTTCATTTTTCGCTGCAATAAGGGTATCTTTAATCCTTCAAAAAAAAGGGTGTCTTTAATGATCGGTGATTCACATATTTAATATCAATTTTTGTCAAAAAAATATTTAATATCAATTTAAATAGACACTCCTATCTTAGAAAAAAAATAGATAAGTGAAAATATTTGATATCTATAGGAAAGAATGTCTATGTAAGGACCGCTCTATCTTCATTTTGTTCGCCGATCTCGCTAAACAAATTATATTAAAATAAACTAATGTTTTTTTTTTTAGCAAAGGCAATATTAATTCATTTCATTCATAATCAATGAATACAAAGTAGTTGGTACATAATTGAAAATATGGGGGCTAGGATGAGATAAGGATGCTCTGGCTATGCAATGAGCAACCCTATTAACTTGTCTCCGAACATGCGACACTACAAAGTCGGGTCTATTAAGTAAGAGTCTTCTACATTGAAAGACAAGGTCTCCAAATTTATTTAGAGGAACTTTTGTGAAACAAATAACATCTGATAGAGATTTGCAATCTATTTCAAACAATACAGCGTGCATTCCGTTTGATATGGTCACTTTGATAGCTTCCAATAAGTCTATGGTTTTAGCTTCTAGGACTGTGGTTGATGAGTGAAAATAATCTGATTTTCCAAGCAATAACAGTTCCGTAGAGTCTCTAAAACACATATTGTATCCCATGATGACGTTATTGTTGAAAGCAGCGGCGTCCACATTACATTTAATCATACATGCGGGGGTTTGCTCCAATTATGATAGGCTTCAGCTTCATGTAACGGTAACTTTGATCTTTGCATGAGACTCCACTCATTAAGTGTGTCTTTCGCTCGAGTAACAATGGAGGCCAAGCTTTGTGTTCCGACTCTTCCATAGACTCCAAATAGTCATTGCAATTAAGATTTGTTGTTGTGATTGTAACCTGTTAAATAATTCAAAAAGCATAGCAGTGAAATCATTAGCATTTTGTATCAGCTCGTGTTAAATAAACTAATGTTGTGATATAGAATTTATCAGTGAGATTATTAATTTAATAATTTTTTTTAGCTTCCCAGTAAAAAAAAAAGGTATTTATTAGAAATATTAACATATAACATGTATAAAATGATATGTCCCACTTAGACCCAAATTAGGACCTTCTATTGTGAATGTTGCAAGTCAATTTCAAAGTTGTTCGAATGGATTAATAGGAGTGGAGAAAATCAAAGTCTATCACCACCACTAACCTACTAGCCTTTTTTTTTTTTGTTAGAACCTACTGGCCTTTGTTTTAAGCTTTTGTTTTGGTGTTTAAGAGTGACCTTAATTTTATCGATTCATGCATGCATGTAACGTATGAGAATTAAGCAGGAATATGTACAAGTAGAAGTTGCTCCCATGCTTTGTCGTAGTCAATCAAGAGTCTCAAACTCTGCATCATTTTTTCTTCATCGGCAAATAATTCAGGAAAGTACCTCTAGGCTCTAATAACAATGATTCAAGTAGTATAACGTATATTTGTGCTCATCTTCGTGGACTTATCTTAGTTGTTAGAGACAATTCATAATATATGTAGGGGTCGGAGTTCGAACCTCAGACACCCACTAATCCACCTTTCAAATGTGTGAACTCCAACCACTGCATTAACTTGACAAAAAAAAGTGTATATTTGTGCCCACATGCATAAAAATACTTATTATTTAATTATTTTAAAATATTCAAAATTTGTGATCACACATAAGAGTGTTCATAACCGAAACAACTAAATAAAAAAACTGCTAACTGAACCAACCCAAACTAAAACCGCAAAAAACTACATTTGATTCGGATGTATTCAAACCATTTCTTTACTCAACATCATGATTTGGTTTATTTTGCGGTTTTTATTTTACTGACTGAACTAAACTAAATCAAACTGCAACATGAGAAAAACATTAAGTGTACATATGACACCTAGACCAATATTCATAGAAACTAGTTTCTTCTTTGCTTTTTATTTCAAATATGTATTTATGTGCTACTTGAACTTTTAGAGAATGATAAAATCTTTTTTTTTTTTGCATTTCTTACAAAATAAAATTACTTTTTGTTCATGTTTTTAATTTGTATGTAATTGGAAACATTGTTGTATGAAAATGAAATTGTAATATTTGATGAAATTTAAAACATTGTTGACAAATTGCTGGAAACATGTTTATTAGTTTTTTAACTATATCAACCAATAAACTCAAACCGCGTTAGTTTGGTTTTGTTTGAAATTTATTTTAAAAGTTAATCAAATCAAACCACATATTTTTTTTATCTTGCAGTACATATCACTTTTAGTCTCAACACGGAATCAAAAAACGTTGTAAACACAATCACACAAAACTTTCTCTTTTTAAGTCATGATATATTTTTCACTATTATTTATGTATTTTTCTTTTCTCGATCTCTATTTAAAGCAAATACACATGACAAATGAGTAACACATATCATCAGGTTTGTGTTGAATAAAAAATCTTTAATTTTTCTATACTTGGACCACCAACCAACCGATGATAAGCACGTGATTATTTTGGATCGGATTATCAAGTTGTACATTTTATTCATTGAAAATTTCAACATTTATATCAAATTCCACAATTTTGAATTCCAGCACTTGATTGTTTTCTAAAAAAAATAACACACACACACTTGAACTAAGTTGAAACTTGAAACACTTATATTATATAGATACAACACACCAAAATAAAGGATTCGACAACATTCATAAAAAAGAAAGAAAAAAAATCACAATTTTCTACGAATGAGTTGTTCTAAAGTTTGAAGTCATAAAGCAATGATTTTCAAACCAAGTCCCTTCAGATTTGTTAGGTTATCATATTGATCAAATTGACTTGTATATCCATGAAGATCCCCTACACGTGACAACATCATTTGTATTTGTCCATCGAACTAGTCATGTGCAAATTGTGAAGAGCAAATTAATATGAATTTAACTAGTATGTACTGTTACGGCAAAAGACTTAAATATGTACCCAATTATATTTGATACATTTATAATTTTAAGATACTCCCTTCGTTTTTAAATATAAGCAAATTTTACTTTTTAGGTTCATTCAATTAATGATGTCTGTGATTCATAAAATTTGCTTATATTTAAAAACGAAAGAAATATTTTAGAAATTGTTCTGACCCCAATAACTCGGAGGGTGGTCTGAGTGACTTGAGGTCTAAACATAAATTAATTGAACAAACTAACATAATGATGAAATATAATTAAATGTACTATGTATGTGCCCAACGTTTTTACAATGAGAATGCATATAAGTTGATCCAATGCCAAAAGTAAAATAAATAAATAAAAATTAACGAAAGAGAACATCAGAATTGGACAAAATGCAAAATGTATCTATATGTGCAGTTTTATTTTTGAGATTTATGTTTTTATCATCAAGGCTAAAGTATTAAGACAAACAACAGGATAAGGCACAACGTTGACATGATTATGTTTAATTTCTTTTCGATCGTGATATGAGTTTTAAAAAAGAAGGGTACATGACCCTGCACCACTGTGATGATTGAAAGCAATGAAGGGACCACTGACCTGAGCAAGTCATACAACAGTACCATGCCAACGAAGTAAATTAAGAATCAATGGATTGGGAGTCTCATTTAGTTTCAGCCACAAAACCCTAACCAATCAGGTAAAGAACATGTTGGTTTGAAGAGTGGAGACACGTTCAGATTAAAGAATATAATGCTGATTTCAATGTATTATTTCTTTCATGCTTCTGCAACTATAGTTGAGCAAAGAATAATAAAATCAACAATATATATATATATTTTTGTGAATTTTTTTTTCTACCTGTTCAAAACAATTGATATAGATGCCCTTGGTTTACATTCAGTTGGGCGAACATTGATCTTTTCTTAAAAAAAATCTGTGTTTTACATCGCATTTTTTTTTGTGGTGTCCAGGGTTTGAACTCCGGACCTTACATATATTATGCATTGTCCATATCAACTGAGTCAAGCTCACGAGGACTACATCGCATTTGGTGAACGTTGGAGTTTTTTTTCTTGCTTTTTTTTTTCAATTTATTAATATTTTATATATTTTTCACTTTTTTTGAATATATCAATATTTCATATATTATAGAAGTGTAAATAATATTTTTCATACTAGATTAAAGACTACCAATTTTTCATATATTATAGAAGTGAAAATAATATATTATCAGATGTCAACGAGATTAAAGACTGCCCATAAAAAAAAAAAATTAAGTCACCAATTACGAGTCAGATCACAAGCTAAGTAATAAAAATGGTTGAGCCATTTCTTCAACCTTAATAATGTCATTCTTAGTTATATATGTTATTAATGGACGGTTTATATGATGGAATTGAACCATTGTTTGTAGTAGAGGAAAATACATGATAAAAATTATAGTAGATAAAATAATGAGAAATGCTAATTTCAAACTCTCAAACAAACGCCATTTAACACACGCGTGTATATGCTTCCACGTCTTAAAAAAATTTCAACCCATTACCTGTTAACTGGTTCAACAAGTAAATGTTTTTTATTTCTCACAACTTCACTCAACTTTCTACAAACTGTGATCCTTCACCGTCACTTTGACTATGGGCTATCACGGAAGGAGAACCCCTTAGCCTCCAGAATCATCTCTTACAACTTTCGTCTTGTTCCTTTTATTCGGGTAAGAATCCAACAATGTGTCGCAGTTTCATCGACGGTGGTGCAACGACGTCGTAATGGTGAATCATCGTCGAGATTTGATTGGTATCTGAATCGGTGATAGAAAATTGATAGCCGTGAAGGATACGAAGACTTTTTGCGGCGGTGACAATAGCGGTGTTAGTGATCATCATCGTGAATCCCATGGTGTGCTGAAATGAGGGATCACGACAGACAAACGATGCCGACGAGGATAAAAAAAACTTTGATTTTCACATGTTCAAACTTCAAACAGTGTTTAATCGAAATCCCAATACAATAAAAGAAAAAACAAAATAGAAATAGAAAATTGAATGAAAAGTTGGAAGTGGCAGTTTAAAGAGAGGTATATATTTTATTTTAATTTTAATAGGTTGATGATGATGATGGTTTCTTGTAAAAATGGTGGACGCTGAGGACAAATTAAAACCCAGTTAAAAACAACAAGTTTGCAAGTACAACCTGCACAGCCGTTATCCAAAAACACAAGTTTGAAAATAGGATGACGTGGTCCAATCATAAAGAGTGTGCTTAAGGGAGTGTGTTTGAGCGTTTGTCAGTAGCATTCCTCTAAAATAATATAAGAGAAATGTTATGGTGAATACGGAAGATTGTGATTAATAATGTAAGAGTGAAACATATATTTATAGGAGTGTAAATAACATGTTGAATTTTAAATTCAAAAAAAAAGAGAGAAAAAAATAATCATGTTCACCAAATGCAATGTAAAACATGGAATTTAAAAAATAATAGATAATAAATATTAAATAATAATAATAATATCAATGTTTGCCAAACTGAATATGTAACAAGGACGTTTATATAAATTGTTTTGAACAAAGGACATATTCATCATTTTTTTTAAGAAATCAAAATGGAATATATTAAAACCACAAAGCTATTCCTCCAGCATAAAGTGTGCCAAAAAAATAGACAATAATTACATCAGAGTTTCACCGGACATATTCATCATTTTGTTTCATTTGGGGGTAGAAAGTTTTGAAAATGGTCGACGTTATATGGAGTTCCATATGTTTCTTAAAAAAAATATCCACATGTGACTTCTATTAAGAAAATGAGGAGAGTCTAAAACCAAAAAAATAGTTTGTTAGATGGAAGAACATCCCAGCTAAAGTATCACATTGAATAATTTCATGTATTCGGATCTTTAACATCAAGAGTTGATATTTTTGACGATGTTCACTCAATAACATGATTAGATAGTAGGTCTTTTCTTTATAGAGATTTCACTCGCCTATTAGAATTTGGTCGAACACTTTCATCAAACTTGGTTGAACACTCTAAATGAAAGCATAGTTTGTTATAGCCTAAGCACGCGAGGGTGACGCAAAAAGAAAAGATATTAAGTGGAAGAACCACATGACTAAAATACCACATTAAATTTTTTTATTTACTTATGAAGGATTCCTAATCCTAACAACTTGAGTTGACGTTTCTCAATGTTTTTGCACTATTTTTGTACCCATCCATGGAATAATTCTCTTTGTCGAAAGTTGCATAAAACGATAGGAATGACATTTTTTTTCCTCATGTTCAACATTGTAGATAAATGCGGGCATCTCTCTCCGTCATAATTTATTATGATGTAGCAATGTAACTCATTCACCTTGTCACAATCCTCGTTGATTCATATAAAATATTTTACTCAATCCATAATCCATTCCTTTTTTAATTGTTACGTTTAAAGGAAAATTTTGTTCAATTTAATTGTTATTTTCAAAGTTTAATGCAACATTTTTTTTTAATCAAGTCCAATGATAGACTAGTCTGAATTGTCCAATCCCATCGTCCACTTACGGAGGGCCCATTTATGACCAGAGCGAAGCTTTGTATAAACTAGCCTATCATGATTGACACTGAAGATAATCAGACCCGAAACTTTGAAAGGAGCATACTCCAAGATACCAAGTTCAATGCATCATTAAGTATTTATTTTCTCTAAAAAAAAAGTATCTATTTGTCAATGGTACCTTTGCTATTAAAAAAAAGCACCCTTGCTATTTATTACAAAGAGAACAATAGACGGAGTAAGATAATAAATGATTACGTGTAATTTAGGTAAAATACACTCCTTTCGTTCCAAATTATAAGTTGTTTTGGTCAGTTCACACATACTAAAATATACTATTAATGTTGTTTTGAAAAATGATATTATGAGTTGTTTAACAAAATAGTCTTTAATAAATGTTTTGTGAAATAGTATAAATTGAAGAATTAAAAGAAGATGGAGTAATAAATAGTAAATGGTCTAATAAAAAAAGTAACATTAAAACTTCATTGATATTGTAAATCGACTTATAATTTAAAATATTTTTTTTCTCAAAACGACTTGTAATTTGAAACGGATGAAAAATAACGAGATCAAAACTAACAATATTTATTAGGTATCTTGATAGGCATGAAAAGTTACAAAATCAAACTTAAAAAAATACATAAAGAGTTTTCGAATTAGTAATTATTCTCTCTAATCATTGCTATAAAAAAAAAAAAAAAAACTATATTTTAGATTTGTTGAATAGTTGATGTATTAGTGTATGATAGTAATTTTAGTAAATATTTTTCTTGAGCAACAAAAATAACCATGCCATAAGGGAATACCAAACAAAAAATTGAACGACGACATACCAAATTTTATAGGGAGGAGGACAGACCAAATATTTTATTTTATTTTTTTTAAGAAGAAAAAAAAAATGGTCTGTCCTTCATTATTTGATGTTCATTGTTTCGGGATTCATTATTATATGATATGATTGTTTCATCTCCTTAATTTAACCCAAAACTTATCATACTTGTGCTCTCTTTTCTTTTTATATTTATATTTAGGGTTAAATATATTTTTGATGTTTATAAATATACTGAATTTTTATTTTTGTCTCTTTAATTTTTTTTTTCAACTTTTAATCCTTATAGAATTTTTAATCAATATTTTTGGTCCCTATTTTTAAGTAAGTTTTTGTATTTTTTAATGAAACTATACAGAAGTGTATATAATATTGTAAAATCACTAAAAAAAATAGAATTTTTTAACAAAACATAAATTAAATATGACTTTTTTACCACAAAAAATATTAAAATTCATATTTAATTCATGTTTTGGTAAAAAATTCTAATTCTGCAAAATTTTATTCAAAAATATGAATTCTACATATGAGTTTACTTTAAATGAGGGACCAAAAGTGAAGATAAAAAATAATTTGAGTACTAAAAGTTAAAGAATTTTTTTTAGAAGGACTAAAACAAAAAGTTGACATATTTATAGGGATCAATAACATATTTAACCCTTATACTTATTTGTGATTGAGGTTTCCTTTTTCTTCTTTCAGTTTTGAATTTAACTCTCTGCTTTAATTTAAATCACCTTGTATTTATACTTCATTTATCATTTTTAATTTATCTGTCTCACTTCTCCTAATTTTTTTTTTTGCCTCACTCACTGTATTTCCTTCACATAACGAACATTTGAATGAAACATGATAGCAAGTTTGTCAAATCGATCGGTTGTCCATTATTATATCAGTGTCTATGTTAAAAATTAGTGTAATAGTTCGAGTCAAGCACACGTACAAGTGCCTTTAAAAAATTTGAATCAATTTGTACTCATTATGATAGATATTTATCAAACTCATGATCAATATAAATTTAATTGCATATTTCGTTTTCATATTTTATGACACTGTTGAAAATAGTCCCTTATAATAAAGTAAAAAGTTTCACTTTGTCAAGTATCATGCTTGTTTCACCTAACAAAAAAAATTACCACGTTTGTTTGAAATTTTGGTCCAAGTCCATATATTGAACCTTTAAAATGGTAAAATTTGGCCCCAAATTTGATGTCTTACTTTCATACTTGGATTAAGGGCAATAAATAATCATTTTTAAAGAGCATGTGTTTCTGATCCATTAGAAGACGATGATCATATGAATTTTTTTTGATAGGGTGTTGCCTCGTGTTTGGAGCTACAGATCGACTTCAGACATGATGTTCTATTATTGGCGAGTGAAGGTGTGGACAAGGTGATAAGGATAATTGATTCATGAGATTTCTATTGTGGAGAAGGTACCACATCCTTTACCGATGTAGTAAGTATTGGATACTTCATGGTGACGTCGGGATTGTATTCATGATGTTGCTATGGGAGAAGTGGCGATGCCTATGGTTTGAGTAAGTGTCTGGGCACCCAATTAGCGGGAGCAGGGAAAACCTTTTGTGATAGCTCTGAATGTCAAAGACGTCGTAACACTAATGGTTTTTGTTTGGGATCGTGGGTCCGTTGGTGGATTAAAGGTACCATAGTGGATAATGCACCTTTCTGTGCGACCTCCAAGAGTGTGAGTTGTATGGAGATCTCGACGCCATCAACATCGTCTTCAGTGTAAGCTGATTTGACCTCTCAGAAGTCAAGCTTATTCCTAGTTGGTTGGGAACTAGCAATGATACATTTTTTTTTCTGGCTTGGAGTTGACACGGACATAAAAAAATCATGTGCTTTCTTATAAAAGTGTGTCATGGGAGGATCCTTACTAATGAAGAGATGAAACATCGACACATGACCCCTTGATGGTACTTTTATGTGTTGCAACACCTGTGATGGATCAATTATGCATGTTCTCTGTGATTGTGAAGATGTTCATGAACATTAGTAGCGCTTTATCAACCTTGATATATGCAACTAAACTTGTACTTTAGTCCTTTATGGTGTGCTTAAACCTAATATCACTTTTGATGATATCGACTCACCTAATATTCACAGGGCAACTTATTTCGCAGTCACCATTTCGAGTCTTTGAAAGGACCATAGTTTGCTTATTTTTGAAGATAAAACTAAGCTTAATTATACTTTTGCATTCATTCTCAATGGTATGATTAATTCTATCAGTCACGGCCTCTTTAGACCTGTGCCTAATCATTTTGTGAAGCAACATGTTAAGCTTCACATTGTTTGAAACTCACATCATGTTTTGTCCTTTAAGTTAGATGTTGGGTGTGATAATTCTTTTGATCAATCTTCAACTTGTGGAGGTCTTATTAGAGATTATCACATTCGTTTCATTAAAGGTCTCCATTATAATATTGGAACCTCCTTTGTTGTTCATACTCGACAAAGGGGTATGTATTACGACTTAAAGCTTGCTTGCCAGCTCCACATTTCCTCTCTTCTTGTTGACATTAACTTCGACAAAAACAAATTTCGTGCCAACACCTCCTTTCGACGCCTCCTTTATGATGTGCTTCATCCGCTTCGTGCTCCTATTGAAATGTCTCTCTACACATTTTACAAAAAAGTCAACATTTATGCTGATTTTCTCCCCAATATTAGACACGATAACACTTTCTCTTACTATCCTTATACTCCTCCTAACTCCTTTTTTTTTTTTAATAAACTCCTCCTAACTCCTTAAATTACTCTTATGTCCATTAAATTCTTTTCTATAAAAAAATCCATGTGCCTCTATTTAATGGTGGTATTAGTAGTTTATAATTTTCTTTTTAAAATTTTAAAGTTAGTATGACTAGTTAAGTAATTTGAATTTTTGTAATGATAATGATACCATATGTTTAAGGAAAACGTAGACAATCACGTCGCAGACCACGTCGAGAGGGTGGCTGCCATTAATCGCAGCTTGTCAAAAACATGCTGTTGTTTGTTTCTACTCTTTCTCTCTCTGCACTTGTTGTTTTTGCAGAAAACAAAAGAAAAACAAGAGACACAGATAAAGACCTCGTCTAACTTCTCTCCTTTTCACTCTAGTCTTCTTCTATTCCATTCCCTTTCATTTCACTCTAATCCACATTTTCTCATTTTTTTATTTTATTTTATTACCTTTTCCGTCAATTACCGAAAAGGTTTTATTCAACTTTTTTTCCATTTTTCTAACATACATTCACGTAGCTAAGGTACTTCTTCAACTTCACTTCAAATCAAATCAAATCAATTCAATTTCCTTCTACAATTTCTACCCCTTTTCTCATTCCCCCCCCCTCCCTTTTTATCTCTCATATCCACTTTTCAGAATTCAATTATTTCACCATCTCAATTTATTTCATCTTTGGATCAACCCCACTTCCTAAATCCCCACTTTCTATCTCTGAATTCACCATTTCTGGATTATATTGGGGTTTAATCGAACTGGGTATTTGCAAGATCTACGTAATCCTTTGTTCAACGCTCAAAGTTTTAATTTTTTTGGTGTTTCAAACTCAATTACCGGTTTGGATCCGATCAGGGTAGAAACAGCGCCATCACATGGCGCTGTTCAGAAGATTCTTCTACCGAAAGCCGCCGGATCGGCTTTTGGAGATCTCCGACAGAGTTTATGGTCAGTTCCTTTCTAATTTTGCCCCCTTTTACTTATCATTTATTTCTTTCCTTCTTTGCATAATTCAGCTCATCAATGCAAGTTAACTATATTTCAATTTCATCCGTTACTTTTTCCAACTATAACTCAAAACTACAGCAGAATTTCTGGGTTTTACGGTTCCTTTCATGTTTAGAAGCTATATCAGTGAATTTTAACTGATAGCATTTTCAACATTTGCTATGCTAATGTGCCACAACAATGTGGACTCCCCTTCAACTTAGGGCCGGTTTGGATTGGCTTATTTGAGTTTATATATTGATATTATAAGCTTTTTATGATTATTTTAGTAAGTTCAAAAGCAACTTATAACACATATAGAAAAAAAATTAACTTTTTCTTTTTAACATTTGTTATAGAAATAGTCTATGTAAGCTTATACATAAGCGCCTATACTATAAGCTGAAAGTAAGATGTTTATCCAAGAAAGAAACTTGTTTTCTCTCTTGCTTGCTTCATAGGAAATTAGTTACTCTTCGAAATCCCAATGGTCATTTATAAATTAGGATTGCTTATTACTCCCTGAAGTTTGGAAGATTTTTTAAATTGAGACTATTGTCCTCTTGCAACATTATGTGCTTGTCTGGATTAGTTTATTTAAGCTTATCTACTGACATAAGACAAACGCTTGTGCGACTATTTGAGAGAACTTATGAAATCAACTCATGACACGTTCACAATCTATTTTCAGCTTATTTTTATTAAGTTCTCCAAGATAGTTTATGGAAACAGCTTATAGCTTATTCGAAAACAATTCAATCTTTTGTTATAGAAACAACTTATAGTGTAAGTGCATGTCACACGTTAAGCGCTTATGCTTTAAGACGCAAATTAAGTTGTTTATTCAAACATGGCCTATATTTTGGTAGCTGACTTGCAAGCTGTAACAGTTGTTTTTTTTACATTATAGGGAAGATGGTAGAATGAAATGACTTCCTATGTTAATTTTTAGTTGTGCAGTTTGATTTTTATTTTTAAGTTTTTACATCCCTCTTTGTTTATTGTTTTTGAATTTCCTAACTTATTAAAATGGAAACAAGTCATGAATAACTTTTCTAGTTTTCTGCTACTGCTTTGCTATTTCCTTAAGTTTTAACTTTTAATTATGTGTTTTTATGTTGTAGTTTTTGATTGTTGCTTCTCCACGGACGTCTTGGAAGAAGATGAATACAGAGTTTATATGGGGGGAGTTGTGGCTCAGCTACAGGATCACTTTCCAGATGCTTCTTTCATGGTGTTCAACTTCAGAGAAGGGGAGAGACGCACTCAAGTCTCAGACATACTTTCTCAATATGATATGACAGTGATGGAGTACCCTCGGCAATATGAGGGCTGTCCTCTTCTGCCTTTAGAGATGATCCATCACTTTCTTCGATCAAGTGAAAGCTGGTTGTCTGTGGAGGGGCAACAAAATGTGCTTTTGATGCATTGCGAAAGGGGGGGTTGGCCTGTGCTGGCGTTTATGCTAGCAGGTCTTCTGTTATTCCGGAAACAGTACACTGGCGAGCAAAAGACTCTTGAAATGGTCTACAAGCAAGCTCCCAGAGAACTACTCCACCTTTTAACTCCGTTGAACCCACAGCCTTCTCAGTTCAGATATCTTCAGTATATTTCGAGGAGACATCTGGGTTCTGAGTGGCCACCATCAGAAACACCCTTGTATCTGGATTGTTTGATTCTTAGAGACCTTCCATTATTTGATGATGGAAAAGGTTGCAGGCCTGTTGTGCGTGTTTATGGCCCGGACCCTTCTAAACCTGCCAATAGAAGTTCAAAGCTTCTTTTTTCAACCTCAAACTCCATAAAGCATGCTCGACACTATCAGCAGGTGCCATATAAATTTACCTTATTGATACTTAATTGTGAATTCATTATATCGAGAGTTTGTTCTTAAAATAAATTTTCATCACAGGCAGAGTGTGTGCTTGTGAAGATTGATATCCATTGTCGTGTTCAAGGAGATGTGGTTCTTGAGTGCGTAAATTTAAATGAAGATTGTACTGGCGAGGTGATGATGTTTAGAATTATGTTCCATACTGCATTTGTGCGGTCAAATATATTGATACTGAGCCGGGACGAAATTGATATTTTATGGGATGCAAAGGATCAATATCCCAAGGAATTCAAAGCAGAGGTAAGTACTTGTCATTCTTCTGCAAAAACCTTTTTCTTGAGTAGTAGGAGTTGAACACATACTCATATCTGTATCAGGTGCTTTTTTTGGACGCTGATGCTGTTATACCTGATCTAAACACAGTAACGGTGAAGAAAGATGCAAATGAGACAGAAAGTCCTGATGTAGAAAGTGCTTCACCTGAGGAATTCTATGACATGGAAGAGATTTTCAGCAATGTGATTGATGCACAGGAAAGTAAGTCAGAGGATGATTCTCATACTTTTCATGACAATGCAGTGGATGATGAAAATCGTAAAGTGATCTGGAGGGAGGATTCAGATCCTCTTGCTTTTCAGGATTGCACACTAGATGATGGGATTAACAAACAGGTTGGAAAGATGGATTCCGGTATTAATGGTGTGAAAGATATCTCTGTTGATGATGTTAACTACAAGTTCAATGAGAGCATGGATTCAGATCCTCAGGCAGTGAAGGACATTGCCATGGACGATGGAGAAATTAAGTCAACTTCCACTGCGATCACTGATGATATGACGATACCTCTTGAAACAAAGGAAATCACGGAGGATGCTGATCGTGGATTGGCAACTATACATGAGAAATGCGATGAAGGTGACGAAGCGACAGAAGAGGAATTAGATTACAAAGAAGGGAAGCCTATGCCTGATAGTTCCAAACAAAAATCAGGCAAACTACTTCCATCTACTGCTAAGAAACAACTTCCATCAAACTCAAAGCCAGGAGATACTGTTGGAAAACAAAAGATTAAAGAAAACCCTGCTTTTCAGGCAAAACAAGCTAAACCAACTGCAGTGTTAAGGTGGATTCCTTCCAACAAGGGTTCGTACACAAATTCAATGCATGTATATTATCCACCTACAAGGATTAATAGTGCCCCTGCTGGACTGTCAAATTTAACCACTTCAAAGGAGAAAACGGAAGATAGCAAAGCAAGATCTTTATCTGCTCCTTTTGGTTCTGGAGTAGTTGTTTCCGCTGACATGAAAAATGACCTGAAAAGTCGGAAGGTGGGCGCATCGAAATCTTTTGGCCACACAGTATCAGAAATTGGTGCAAAATGTCCACCATCACCACTATCAGTTAAAGAGACATCTCTTAAGCCAGCTGCTCAGGCACAAGAACAGAGGTCAGAGCAATTGCTACAGTCTCCCCAACAGTCTCCTCCTCCCCCTCCTCCTCCTCCGCCACCACCACGCGCTATAGGCGACTCTTCACATTATTTTGGACCGTTAACGTCACTAGCAACGCCATCTTCTGTGGCTGGAAAGGGATCCACTGCACCACCTCCGCCACCACCTCCACCGCCATCTTTAACATCATTTAGTAGACAAGACATTAAGGTGAATTTACAGGCTGCAACTTCTCATCCACCTCCACCACCACCTCCACCCTCCTGGAAGTCTGTGGCTTCATCAATAGTTGGAGAGACTTGTGGTTCTTTACCACTCTCCCCGCCCGCTCTTCCCTTTGCAAGCAGTGAAATTACATCAAAATTTTCTGAAGTGCTTACTGCAGTGGCCCCGTCAAGGCCTCCTCCTCCTCCACCACCACCACCACCACCAATTCCCCCTCCAAGGTACGAAATTTCAGCCATTCCTCCACCACCATCAACAGTACCTCCTACAAAGCATGGAATTTCATCAATTCCTCCTCCTCCCCCTCCTCCCCCTCCTCCCTCATTTTCTACGTCTTCAACAAACATGTCTCCATTCTCGCCACCTCCAGTTTCATCTCATAAAGCTCTACCCCCAC
>Ga0228710_1004705_pt1 | contig 21482 bp, 11 predicted proteins | sample MedpolnodulmetaG_FD_177995 | JGI IMG/M metagenome (GOLD analysis project Ga0228710, IMG submission 177995) | Root nodule microbial communities from Medicago polymorpha collected in Santa Monica, California, United States - pink nodules | ecosystem: Host-associated > Plants > Roots > Nodule... | reverse complement strand
GAAAAGATTCAATACAACTTTGTGATTTCTCACCAAATGTGGAAGAATCAAGACTTCTATCACTCTCACTCTATGAAGACCAAGCCCTATATCTCTCTCTAAGTGTCTAAGTAATTTTTCTGTAACAATAATAGCATGCCTTCAGAAAAGATCAAGGGCTCTATTTATAAGCTTTCCCATCTGCATCAACTCGCCTCGCGAGTTCTTCTGCTCGCCATGGCGAGTTGAGGTTTCTTCCCCATTGGGTTTGTGCCACGTCATCCTGGGGAGCTTGAACCGCCCTTGCTCGCCTCCCAAGTAACTTCACTCGCCATGGCGAGCAAACATGAGCTTCTGCCTATTTTCTTCCTTTGGTAACTCGCCATGGCGAGTTGAGTGCGAGCTGGTGGTGAGCAAACATGCCTCTCTGCCTATTTTTCCCTTTGTCAACTCGCCATGGCGAGTTGAGCTACATGGGAGGCGAGCAAACATGTGGTTCTGCCTATTTTTGGCCTTGTTGCACTTTGTTGCTTGTTTTCCATCTTTGCTCAGTGCCTTGAGTGACTTTCCTGCAAAATTAGGTAGAGTAAGATAGATAAAGCATAAAAGGATTAAAATCAATTATTTCTCAGCTTTTTCCTTAATAACTTGCAAAACAAGTTACAAAAGTGCTATAAATCTTCATTAGAATTACTACTTCATGGCACTTATCAATCTTATCCAGTTAATTTTGTAGAATCAAAAGGAGATAATTTAGTCTATATCTTATCCTCTTTTAAAAAAAAAAATACTTTGTTCGACTAAAAAATATTTACTGAAATTTTAAGGGTAAAAAGGTAAACTAATTTTAAAATTCATCTCCTTCTCTTGTTTTTTTTTTATAAGCAAAGAAGAAGGGACTCCTGAAACATTCCAATTAGGTTGGCACCAACTGTAACCTCCATCCGCTACTACCTATTCTATATATGTTATTAAAAAAAGGAGAAAATAATATGTACAAGAGGGGGGACTAGGCCAAAACCCTTGGAGAAAATAAGCAGACAACCAAATACTGCGGAAACCTTAATTTGGAAGGGCTAGGAGGTGGGCCCATAGAACAGGTTTTATATATGGCTGCCTTAGCAATTTTCTTCCATTGGCATTTAGTAAGGTAAGGCGTGTAAGGAACATCTACATCTTTACCCGCAACCACTAAATGCTCAACAAGGTCAAGTTCACGTTGCAGTTTAGGATCTATTGTGACATACGAAGTTTGTTGTGTGGGATGACATGAAACTGCCTCAATATCCAAGGCATTATTCACGGGCTCCAAAACTGGCTGATGGTACGGAATCGATTCGCGAGGTGATGGCCTAAGAACTTCATTCGTGACATTTTCCAGAGGCATACGAAAAGATGTGTCAGATTTACCTTGCACCATATCTTCATTAGGCTCGTGATTCTCAGACACATGTACATGTTGCTCAACATATGCCTCAACTTGGAATGACGTAGCCTCCTTGTTTGATGTCACATGGCTTGGTGGATCGACAGTTGCAGCTACAACAACAATGGCGTGATCTTTTTGTGGTTGAAAAACATTTTATGATCTAATCCCCAAAGGATTATCCTTGGCTTTCCATGCTATGGAAGTTGGTTTTTGAGCATGTTCCGGTTTTTTACCTTTATCAACGACAACTTTCTCTATATTCTGAACAGGGTGTAGTCGATGAATCGAAGTTATGTTATGACCAATATTGTTACAATGATAGCAGAACTCTGGCAGCCATTCATGTGATACCTCAATCGGAAAATAAAATCCCTCCCTCTCGACTAAAATCTCATAAAAAATCTTCTTTGACATGTCCATATCTACTAACACCCTTGCATAATGTCCGAAAACCCGATTCTGGGTAGCACTATTAATGATTAATGGTGTTTCGACTACACTAGCAATTTCACGAAGCATTCTTTCCATCCAATACTATTGTGGTAACTCGTGGATACATAGCCAAACCTGAACATGTGTGTACGTCTGAGTATGAGCATTAAAATCCTTCGTCCACTTAAAAAGATGTAGCACCCCTGGCCTCAAATTAACCGTCCCTAAAGACCAAATTTTTAGCAAGTCCTCATTTATAGCAAAAGAAAACTCATAATATCCACGCCCTAGCAAAATAATACGTCATTGTCCCGTTGTTTTCCAATGTTTTTGCAACTTAGCAAAAATGTCCTTGGAGGAATAAGGCGTATCCCCCTTATTCAATACAAGCATGTCCTGAGGATTAAATTTACATCTTTCCAACCCTTTGGCATATGTTTCATGCGTGATCTTAATTGAAAGAGTCTCCCCATGGATGAAAGGAATGGGAAGCGGTTCAGCAAAGTGTACATGAGATGATTTAACAACCTGCGCAAAAGATAAGCTCTTTGGAAGAGGGATCACCAATGTGGAAGGACCCTATGCGACCGGTGAAGGAGTCGACTGGCTTGATAGTTATGTCATCCAATCGAAAGCCATGAGGAAATTGATGAGTCAATAATTAGTGTTTTTAATATAATATTTGAGTCTGGTTTATTTAGATTTAAGTTTATTTTATTTAAATATTATTTCCTTTTAGAATTATTTTACTTCAATTACAAGTTATTATATTTCAGGATCAAATAATTGAAAGATTGAGTCTTGGAGCAAAAGAAAGAGGATTTGGAGCTGATTCGGACTGAAAATACGAAGATTGAAGACAAAAATATATTTCCCACAAGTCAGAAGCTTGGACGGCCCGTGCCACCAGCCACACGGCCCCAGAAACCTCTTTTGCTGCTTTTTGCTTTCCAGACAAGCTACCTATTAGTTTATTTCTGACCTAAAAGCCTGTGGTTTCTTGTGGAACATTCTAGTGTTATATTTCTTAGGGCTTAAGTCATTGTAAACTATAAATAGAGTAGCTAGCTATCACAACAATTCATCTTTTGTTCTTGGAATTCAATAGTGACAATTGTCTTTCTTAATAAAAGTTCTTTCTTTATTTTCTTGTTATTTACTTTATGTTCTTCTTCTTCTCTTCTATGTCTACGATGAACATGAGTGAGTAGACTCTCCTTGTTTTGAGATTGTTGGATAAGTCTAATGGCATAATCCTAATCAAGTCAAGCCATAAACCCTAATTTTATATAAATCTACTTTCCAATCTAATTTCAACGTTTTTATAATGAATTAACAAATACCAAACTCATAATGCGACAGCGGAGGGTTAGTATTTGTTAATTCATCATCACAAATATCAATTCATAATGTGACAGCGGAGCTTTGATATTGGAACAAGTGAAATTAGACAAAGGTTGCGAAACATGAGAGTAGTCTAGCAAACCTTGAGACACATAAAGTTTCGTTCTTCAAGGATTCTAATAGCAATCACCCATGAGAATAGGTGTGGTTGCTAGAGGAACACACTCACTGACTTCGAAAGAAGTTTTGATACGCTTAAGAGAAACTTGTCTTTAGAAAGTAGGTCGAATATAAAGTTCAGGTTTAGGGTTTGTTTGTGAAGGGTTTGTCATTATGATGAACCAATAACCCCAAGGCGCTTTTTATTTTTATTCTTTTAAAACCTTAAAAATTCAATCTTTACAACTAAACTTTCTTCTAATCATCTTCTAGAAGTTAATTAAGTTGAACAACTCCCTATTGGAACGATACTCTCTTTTTACTACTTCGGTAGAACCGTGCACTTGCGGTTTTACTCATCAGAAATCACAACAGTTAATTGACGTGAAATAACCTATTGATGACCTCCAAATAATACCCTAAATCACGATGACATCTAAATAATAGCCTCCATGTGATCAATTGCAACAACACCAATTTGTTTGTTGTTGTATTCGTAAAGCGTCGAACAAGCACCTCTTGAATTGGAAATTAATGGATCAGTGTATTTGTTAAATAAAATTATTGATCGCAAATGCCGTGCTCAATGAATATGATAATGGAATAATGGATCACGAGCAATTAGAATTGGTACTAAATTTGGCTAGATCAATGAATAGGTGGGGCGGCACTCAACTCCTCCATTCTTAATCCATTTGTGAATCAAACACGTTTTTAATTAAAATCTCTATCTTTCTCTCCCCTTATCTCTTTTAAATCAAACATATATTTAACTAAAATTTCTTCATTTTCCCCCCCTCCGTTAAAATCTCTCATCCGCCCTCCCATTCGTTAAACCAAACAGACCCTGAAGTGGAGGAAGATACTTTATTTGTTGTAGATTTGACATTGATCGTTTATTTAATAAGGAAGATATTGTATTTGTTGTAGATTTGAGATTGATCGTTTGTTATATGAAATATGTACGTATGAATTATTTTATTTTATTTTAAATTGTTTGGCTTTTGATTGAATTATCTTTGGTGTAGTGTTTGAATATTATGCCCATTCCATACTTAGACTAATATTGTAATGTCGGATCACAAAGACATTATCTTGGTGGACCTTTAACATCATTTTAGTTCATTCGTAATAGGCTATAAGTATAGCCTGCGAGTTAGTTTGAATTGTCCAAGTCTTTAGGGGTTCTTAATTGTTATGTGCATTGTTTTTGGACTTTGACCTAGAAGTGTTAAAATGAGTTAAATGTCGAAATCAATTATCTTCTTATGTTGAATCGAGATGTTTTGAAATAAGGATTATTCCTTTATTATTTGAAATCGATTAGTAATTGGGTATTGGATAATAGACAAAAATAAGTCCTTTTAATTTAAATTAAGTTGATAAATTAAACGATTGGATTATTACTTATTATTAAATCTGATTCTTTTGAAAATTTGTAAAGTGTTTAAACATATGTCGTTTATTTAAACCTGTGAGACTGAACTATTCTAATCTTTTTAAAATTTGTATTGTACTACTCTAGGACTTAAATATCCTTTTTGTTTATTTTTGGGACAAGGATTCCAACCAAACTATCAGGCGTTGTCGTTTGACGATTTAAATTGTCTTTTTTAAAGGTTTGCAAAGTGGGGGCCACAAAGACCATATGGACAGATAGGTGTGAGACATGTACCAATGGCTAAATGATTTGCTACATTGATTGTTGGTAATCCCTCTGGACAATTGATATATTCGGATACTCGACTAAACTGATTCGAGATCAATATAGAACACTCTTATGAAAATTTCGAGAAGTACTAAGATGATATTTACCATTTAAGGACTTGTTAGTTATAAGTTGCACGACTTGATTGTTATATCGACAAACATTGACAACAATAATCTCCATGTAGTGGTGCTAGATTTGATGTCAACATACATCAAGTCAAACTATTTTCCTTAAAAATATACTATTTTCTAAATGTTAATTATTATTATTATTATTATTATTATTATTATTATTATTATTTGTTTTTGTAGCCCCTTCCTACTTTTATCGGTACAATATTTTACCTCTATATTTCCCTTCTTTTGCTTTTTTTTTTATCTTAATATTCTTTAGCCCCAAACGATATGATGTTATGTTTGTTGTCGATTGCAAGGTTGTTGTATCTGTTTATTTTTTTGTGTTTAAATGGGCATTCCCCTTGGTTTTTTGAAATTGTGTATGTATCATTGTGTAATATGTAACACCCTTGAACCCCCGCCATTAATATTTAATATAAATACAACAATTAATTCATATTGTGATCAAGATGCTACGTCATTAAAACTCAAAACATGCATATTATACTTTTTATCAAAGTTTCGCAACAGAATAAAAACAATGTCCAAAAATCATCTCAAGATATCAATATCATAAACCAATCTCAGAATACATTAAACTAAAATAACAAGGGCATCTATATAAATCCAACATAGAATATAAATAAAATAACTCTCAAAAGATCCTAATCAGAGCCTAGACTAGACTCCAAAAGCAAAGAAAATGATGAAGTTTTAAGTTAATCCTCGGTACTCACGCCGTCTCAAGCGTCCTCAACCTGCACGTTTACACCATTTTACAATGGCGAGGCAGTCAACCAAACAACCACTAGAGGGTAAGTTTACATTCAATATTAAGAAACTACGAACTCAAGTATAGTATATTAGAATTTCACAACATACATATAATCACCTTCCTAACAATATTATATTCGCATGCAATCTTATCATATATATATATCAACTAGATACAATTATTCTCAAATCATCAACAATAAAATATAGTCTCAGAAATATAACAAGTATTAAGTCATCACTTCAACAACAAGTAAACACATAAGATTCATAATTCATCATGTACAAAACATCAAGTCATATTCCACGTATACATATATCCTCATGTTATAGAGTCAACAAGTTTCCACTAACATTTCATAACCACGTATTCATTTCAACGACAATTAACAACTTCAAGAGGACATATAAAAAAAAAATATCATTCACATCTTAACTTAACCAAAACTCATCTTCAAACATCACAACTTCAACTAGACATATTACCACATAAATACATCATCACATCTCTTCTCACTAATTAACATATCATCACCTTTCACTTTCACGTTTTCAATTACACATGTTCATCACAAATATATAATATTTACATATATTCTCATATAAAAATCTCAAATAAATACAATCATCATCTCAAGAGTATAGACAAGAAAATCATCATCATCAAAGAAATTACCAAGTCAAGTACATATAATTCACACTTCAACATTATCACCAAAATAATCTTCATTAAATGAAATTACCAAGATATATTCTTATCATTTTCATTTCATCACCATCATCATAAGTGTACAAGTATCACCAAAGGACAAACATAATCATGTAGACATCTCCACAAACATTCACATAATCCACATAGTTCACATAATCAAGTATGAGACATTTCACATAGACTCGTATCCATGAAATGTTTCATACACGACTCTAAATGCGTGTGGTATCATTTTTGAATGTCAGAGTTATTTTATCGATTGATCCCACCACTTTATTCACCACTTCGGATGCTAAAACATCCTTTGACTTATGATACATAGACTTCAAGTATAGACTCGACAATGCACAACACCACTTTGTTTACCATTACATGATTCACTCCCTCATATAATATAAACACATCAAAGCAACATCAAATCAATACATCCATACATCAACAATTTGTCATCAAAACAATCATCTCCATATAATCAACATCACTACTTTATATACATGTATTCAATCACCATTTATACATACATACATATACAATCATGAATTATCATCATCAATAAATCATCTTCACCAAAATCATCAACAACATAATCATCCTCAAGCATTTATCACATCAAGAATAACATTCATTCATTTTGCACAATTCGCATCTAAAGACAATTAAGCATTTTCACCTAGTTAATCAATTCATCGTGTTCATGTCAATCACTAATTCAAACAGTATTCATCATATTATCAAGAGCATACAATTATTTGCAAGCTATCATGTCATAATTCATCATTTCAACAAAGTCTGTCTATTTTCTCAAAGTTCGTCTATTTTTACATATTTCTTCAAAACCAAATTACACAATCATAAACATCATTGTTAACCCTACATGCTTCTTATATATTCATTATCACAATAGTTCAATCATAACACCAACATATTATTTGAGAAAAACCTTACTTCATTCTATTCCAAGTTCATGTTCATATTATAGTCAAAGTTCATCTCAAATCGATATAACTCATTCAATTTCAAGAAAGCATGGTTACATAAGTTTAATTCATCAAAACGACATTAAGACATCACATAAGAAACAGTCAGAGATGTCCGAAAACATCCCTGAAGGACCGAAACGTACATAAAAACATGTGTTGTTCTACACAACTCACCATGGCGAAGCATTAGCTCGCCCAGTGAGCCTCTGTTCCCTTGGAACCCAGAAAATACCCTCCCAAAAATCCCCTAATGCTTATAGAAACATCTAGAATAAACCCTATTATCGATTATTGTACTTTTGCAAGTACAATAATATTATCAATTACATTTCAATAATATTTTATAACAAATTTTTACACAATTTTAATATGGTGTTGACCTTAAATATCAAGTAAAAAAATCACCAGACATGTGCGGATGCACGTTTTTTTTCTTCAAAATTGTATAGTTTAAACTTGTCCGAAACTTCTTTTCTAGTAAATATCCTTCACACAACTCATCTGAATGGTTAATAACGCATGGCCCCCTCACCGTATTCTGTTTTAACATCAAACTTAAGCCTCTAAAATTTAAGTACCCAAATCGAAGATGCCAAAGCCGTGAAGCATCACTCATAGAAGCTCATTTCAAATTATGCAAGTTATTATTTTGAAGACTCATAATCAATGTAGGATTATTTCAATTTCATTTTCCTTCTTTTGTGTGGAAAATATTATCAAAATAGGCTCCTAGGTATAGTGTCAGAAAATTCAAACATGGTGTAGCTTTAAATCCAATGCTCTCTTATGCATAGTATCAGAAAATTCAATCACAATGTAACTTTAAATCCATTAATGCTCTTGATTACTTAGATAACTACATGCATTATTCACGTGCGCTGTCAACCTCTAGCTTACCTTCAGCTTTCACAAATTCTATCAATGCATCATCTAACCTCTAATGGCGGAACATGACGTTGATTATGGGAACAACAAACAAGAAACAAAAAATTATGTGTGTTGCGGTTAAAGAAAATTGATCAAGAATAAGAAATTGATTGGGAACAAGAAACAATTTTCTCGTTGGAATTGATATCAATTGGGAAGAAAATCGTGCGGAAAAAAAACCCAAAATAAAAAAGAACAAAACATAAAGAAAGGTAGAAACTGGGGAGTCAAAGGAGGTCTTGTGAGGAATACCTGATATTTGATAACTTTAAGCTATTGGATTGCTAAACCACTAAAAATTATAGATAAAAATAATTATGAAAGGATTAGAAATAGGTTTAAGTTGGTTTTTCCTATTAGTACACTAAACAGTGAATTGAATCAGAATATGATCGTATATCGTGTCTTCGTGTCTGTGCACCAAACAAAGGCTAAGAGTATTAAAAACTACTCCATCCGTTTTTAATTATAAGCAAAATTTACTTTTTAGGTTCATTCAATTAATGATGTATGTGGTTCATAATATTGACCACATGCATCATTAATTGAATGAACCAAACAAGTCAATTTTGTTTATAATTAGTAACTGAGGAAGTACATAATTTTCTCGCTTAGAATTTCCACTTCTCACGATCATCTCTCAATCTGAAATCTCTTGCACGCAACTCTCGAGCTCTCCCTTCTTTTCTTTTTTTGTGGTGGTTGAGGTTTGATCCTCGGACCTTACATATATTATGTATTGTCTCTACCAATTGAGTTAAGCTCACTAGGACTCGAGGTCTCCCTTCTCTCATTGCTCTTGCCAAGCTTAATCATGTTAACCTAGATCTCAATTAAATTCATTGTCGAATCATAAAACAAATAATTGATCTTCGTTCATTCATATAATAATTAATAAAAGAAAAACATGCATTATACAAACTTATAGAAAGCCTTATTGGATATACACCTGGATGTCATCTTTTATATTTATATTGAATATAACTCATCATTAAACATGTCATTTAATTAATCAGCTATGTATTTGAACATCAACATGAACATACACATCATATATCTCCTCTTACTATGTATTTCAAAAATACATCAAAAATCTAATAATAATCCTGTATTATTTTGATGTTCAAAAGTTGTTTCTCATATTTACTACGTATTTGTTTGTGGGATAAAATTAATTTTTAAATATATAGCCGTTAAAAATTAATGTTTGCAGGAATTGTTAACTTAATTTTTAGCAATATATACGTCAATGTGTATTTATCAACTTTTTAGTCATATCTTTTCTAATATATTGCTTTAAAAAATAAATGGGTGTAAAAGCAAAGATGAATTAGCTAGCTAGATTGTATCAATATTGTGATTCATCATTCATGTACAAACTGTGAATCTGTATGGTACGTGAAAAACTACACACCCAAAATTGAAAATTATAGTCACACTATGAACTATCCTATGTTGAATGTACCGGATCTGCAAATTCATTCAAAATTCAAAAGGTAAACTAAACCATTGCTCAATTGCATTTACCTAACCTTACTATTATTAACGTAACAATAATGATTATTATTACTATAGTTTGAAAGTAAATCAAATCTAGCTCCTTTATTTCTCAATGCACATCCAAGCCTCTTCCACCACCCTTTCCTAATTTTCTTACTTGTTACAATCAAATCTGATTTTTTCCTCCTCAATAGTCCCTTTACCTCAGGTGGCTTATAGGTCCTAATCAAAGGCCACTTAATCCCATCAAAAAAGGGGTGTCGTTTCACATCGGTCGCGCCTCTGACACACCCTAACCTCTTCTTAGGATCCTTCACTAACAACTTCTCTATTAAATCCCTCGCTTCTACCATCCCTACCTCTTCATTCTCAGCCACGTGGAACTTCACATCATTGTTAGATGCTATATTGCGTAGCGTGCCCTCCTTACTACATCCTTTAAAGGGTGTCATTCCGTATAACAACTCGTAAATAAACACCCCAAAAGCCCACCAATCCACGCCATTACCGTGACCATTACCCGAAACAAGCTCTGGTGCTAGATACTCGTGTGTCCCAACACACGATCTTGAAAATGCCGTAGTTGGTTCTGCAACAAACTCCGCAACGACTTTTACTCGCGAATCGCGAGACCTTGATTCGTTACAACCGAAACAACCGTAGGTGGGACCCACATGGTGTTTGTTAACTTTGCAACATTCAAAAGTAGGTGTCACGTCAGATTTAAAGCAAAGGTCAAAATCTGAAAGCATGACGTGTCCATCTTCGCGTAGAAGTACATTCTCAGGTTTCAAGTCACGGTATACCACGCCAAGCGCGTGAAGATACTCAAGTGAAACAAGTATCTCGGCAGCGAAAAACCTCGCCGCCGAAACTGTGAGTCGGTTCCCCGGCTGTTTTCGTAGAAGAGCGTGGAGATCACCGCCGGGACAATAGTCAATAAGGAGACACGTGTAGTGGGAAACATCGATCCGCGCATAGAGCGTTGGTAAAAAAGGATGATCCAACGCGTGAAGAATCTCCGCCTCCGTTTCCGCGTGAGAGAATTTCTTAGGAGTAAGAAGATCTTTATCAACAACCTTAAGTGCAAAATTTGCACCGTCGTAGTCACGGAGGCGACATAGAAACACACGGCCGAGGTCACCGGAGCCAAGGTGGCGGATGAGTTTTAAATGACGGAGATGAAGTCTTCCGTCGGAGGAGAGATTGGTGGCTGCTTTTATTGCTGTCCAGTTGGGGTCTGAGCTCCGGTGAGGACGGCGGATGACGGCGGAGGAGACAGTGTCTCCGGCGGTGGAGGCGGTGGAGAGACGGTCGTTGAAGCTGAGAGCAAGGCTGCTTGTTCGGGCTAAGCTGGTGCGTGCTGAAGAGGTGAAGGTGCGGTCAGTGGTGGTGCTGGTGAAGCTGAGGTCGAGATCGGAATCAGGGGGTGGGAATAGAAATGTTGGTTCTTCCATGAAGATTTTGTGTTATTATTATGAGAATGATGATGTTGTTTATGAGATTACTACGTTGGTGTTTGGTTTTGGTTTTTAGTATATAAAGGGATAGGAAGAGAGTGAAGGTGGGTCAGAAGGTTCAATAAGTTGACTCAGCTGGATTATTGATGGAGACAGTAGATAGATAGATGCAGAGGTTAGTTAGTTAGGTTGACCAATATCATATTATAATTACAAGTTTGAGTTATTAAATTATTATTACTAATACTATTATAATCTTTTCATTATGTCGTTACCTTACCTTAAATAATTTGAATATATGTATGAATGAAAATTATGGTACATTGGTGATTATCATTAAAAAAATGTATGTAGTGGCGATTAATGGATTGATTATATTTAGTGGGGGAAATGGTAGATGTTATTGAAATCGTATTTGAGTCTCGTTGTCAAGAGTACAATGTTTGAATTGAGCATTGTGTAATTTATGTGATTGGACACTTTTTGATTGATTAATCTTTTTTTTTCAATAAGTTCAATATAGTTTTTTTTTTTAAACGTTAAATGTTAACATGTTAATTGTTGTGTTTTGACACATTAATCTAATGAGTTGGTTTTTAAAATATGATTCAAATCCATCTCACTCCATTAGTCAGATGAATGGAGAATTCACAAATACTACTATTGCATGCATAATGTGATTACTTGTTTTGGTCAAACTAGTTACGTGATTTTGATAACTTATTGTTGCTATAGCTAGCTAGTTGAAGGCCTTGAAAAATAAGAGATGATAAATTATTTCCATAGGTTCTTCTAAATTATACAGCACTAGGGGGCGATTATTAATAGTTGGTGGTAGATAAGAAAGTTGGTACTTATTGTATTTAGTTTCTGGTTAAATTAGTTATTAATTGTCAATCTTGTACGCACCGATCAAGTGATAGTTGCAAAGATAATGATATGTAAGGATTGAGGTTTAAATCTCGGTCTCTCTATTTCTTTTCATGTTAATGTTGTGATTTTAATAGAAGGCGATTATAAATAAATTATATTAATCCCTACTTTGACCTTAAGATTTTTATATAACTTGAACTATCTACTTGGTTAACCTCCATTATATATCTAATCGAACTACCCTAATTAAACATTTGAGAACTGTCCTTCAATTTTAGAACTGTTTATTAACAATCAAACTCAATTAACTTCTCCATTATTAACTAGTATTATTTAGTACAATAAGGTAGAAAATGAACGAGAAAAATGGGTGGTGATGATGGTCCCATGTGATATATAAGGTGGGGGCAATATACAAGAGTTTAAGGTCTTAATTAAGGGGTTGGGACCTACGTGGGAGGAAAGGGATTAGTGATGCTGTCTGCCACGTGGTCAACATTGGTCCTACATTGTCGCATATGCACAATTCATATTCCAATTTTTTTCCTCATTTCCTAATATAGTATTACTTTAGAGTGGGCTATAATACATAGTTCATTAACAAATAATGGACCTCACCTTCCTTAGTATTAAAAATGCTGCAAATAATAATGGAGGCTATACAAAAAATTATGAACCTCCATCTTTTGTGATAAGAGAGAACTGCTTTTCTTTAATGAGGGTGGTGTTAAATTTAAGAAATGTTAATATTTAATTGCAAACAAAATTGAATTGAAGGGGATGGGTGATGCTCTCTTGCCTGACTTGCACATTACAGTCAACTCCAATTTATTTAGGGAATCTGATATCCTCTAAAATTGTCGAAAAAGCAAATTAAATATTTATACAAGTATTTACACAATATTGCAAAAATCTTATGAATTTAATGAGGAAAATATATGCTGAACAGTACATGAAAAAATAAAAAAACTATATTATACATATCAGATTCAGCAATTACATTGAAGTATATTCCAATATTTTAGAAATTGTGAGGGAAATTTCCATTTTGATTTTTTATGAGTGTTGGTTGGTCGAACGTGTTATATATCGAGATTCAAACTCTATTAATTGGCATCAAATTATGTTGGCAAGCGGATTTTAGAAAAGTCATTTGTTATTTTGATTCCCTTTATGTGATCAAATTGGTGAATATCACCACATGTTAATATTGTGGAGATTATCAAAGATTACATGAAGAAAGATTGAAGTTTTATTTTGAAACATATTTTTCGTGAACGGAATGTTTGTGCATATATCCTTATAAATATCACATAAAGATATCACCAGAATGATAATATCGTGGAGATTATCAAAGATTATATTTTTTGGTTACAAGATTATCAAAGATTATGCGAAGAAAGATTGAAATTTTGTTTTAAAACCTACTTTTCTTGAAGGCAATGCTTGTGCATATATTCTTGGTTCATAAGCTTCTAAGATTAATTTCTTTTAACAAGAAAACGTATATAGTTTCTTGTTCTTAAAAATACTATATTTACTTGAATGGCAAAATAAGTTACTTAAATGCTTTGTTAGAATTATTTCTTTCACATTTTCAAACTACTATGTTATAATTAATAAGTGGTGGATAATTGATAAATTAATAGGAGAGAATAAGTTAGTTGATAAACTTTTTAGTGTATATATAAGTTAGTATATAAAGATAGTTGATAATGATAAACTTTTTTTTTTTTTCAAGTACTCTTGTGACTAGAAATTTACTTTTTAAAAATAAATAAGTAGTTTTACATATTATGCAATGTCTCTAATAAATGAGCTAAGATCAGGAAGATAAGCTTTAACTCTCCTTAAATAAAATGATGAACTTTAACTCAATTAATGTTTATGAAGATGACATTAGATTCTTTTTATGCATAAAAGTCTTCCGATATGAATAATAATGTATCTAGTTCTGAGTTATGTTCAATATTTAGAACATTGCATATGCAACTTAATTATGGATACACTTAACCACGTGGATTGGCATGACTAATAGTAACATGAAATAGCATTAATATGAAATTAAAAGCATATTAATGGCTCAACAACTTGCTCAAGTGTTTAATGGTATCCAAAGCCATCTAGATCAAACTTCATCTCACAAACACTAATGTGCATATATAACAAAAATATTCCCATTTCTTATGACAATCCTCAAACTTCATTTGGCTTCATCCTAGATGACTCGTTTTTTCTTGTTTTGTCAAAGGGTATATTCAAAGATTAGAGCAGGGAAATTGCCAAATCAGGAGGCTTCTACACTACACAAAAACAAAATCAATATTGACCAAACTAATAGCACACAGTATAATGCAACCATTTATTCAGCATCACATAATGTATGTTTATTTTGGGATGGCCCATAGACATGTGGCTTGATCGGTCATATTAACCCAAATCTCAAGTCAAAGTGTCTCTAATATTATTATTAGAGTTTTTTAATTATATATTATTAAAGACATGCTAACATATTTTCTTATGACACATGTTAAAGATTCTATAAATAGCAATTTATTAAAAAAAATTAATTTTTTTAACAATAAATAGACACAACTTCTAATACATAATTTCTATTTTTAGGATATTAATGTGTCTTTTTAAGGCACACGTTAGCATTTTTCATATTAATAATATGTGTCTCTTTAGGATACATAATTTTTATTTTCGTTTGGAGGTTGTTGAATAAAAGACTCTCAACTGCGGATAATTTAGCTCGACGATGTGTTTTTTTTTAAAGGGTCGTTGTCTTGCTCAGGTGGTTGCGGTCAACAGGAATCGACAAATCACACGTTCTTGGAGTGTGGCTTCTTTCAAGAGGTTTGGATCTCTCTTCAACGGTGGCTAGGGATCTCTAGTGTTCTTCCCTTTGACATTGGTATGCACACTCTTCAATTCTGTGGTGCTCATAATTTTAGGAAAGATATACGTTTGTGCCTTCATATCATTTGGTTGACTTGTATTTAGATTATTTAGAAGGAATGCAATCTTCAGATTTTTTAAAACGAACGTACATCTCTTACTCAGATGGTTGACATGGTGAGTCTCAATTCTTGATGGTGGTTTAAGGGGTATAAACCCGATGACCTTATCGATTTCCATGCATAGAAGACTAACCCTTCTATTTATTTAGGTTACTCCACCTTATATTGATGGTGGATGGCTCTGAATTTTTTTGTTCCTATTTACTTTTTTTGTTGTTGTAGTATGAACTTTGTTGAATCCCGCAGACACATCTTATGTTTTACCAGCACCTCCTTTTCGTCGCTTTAAATTTTTATATATATTATCTTTTGGCTTCTTAAATTTTTTTATTAGAGTTGAAGCTTAAGGAACATGAATTAAGGCCGAATCTCCATGTTATGATGTCACTAATTCATTAGGAGTCAACCTTCCTGTATCTTAGTCAATTAATGATTAATTGTTATGTGATATCCAAATTAATGATTAATTGTTATGTGGATCGGAGGTTGAGAGGTGGTAGAAGCTGATTAATTTTTTTGGGTAGGAATGTTTTGGATGTGGCTCAGCTTTGGTGTTAAGAACTTGGAGTTTATTTTTTAGAGGTGTTTCATTGGAGTTCATGTATGCTCCATTTAAGGTATGGATGCAAGACATGTGGCAAAAAAATCTTTCAAGGGCTGACATTTAAAATTAAAACAACAATTATTTGTTTAATTAAAAATAACAAATCATGGATCATCTCTCTTTCTCCCCCATCACAGACGCAGTCTCTCTTCTTCCCTCTGTCGAAGAAAAAATTCACACACCAATATTCTCATTCCTTTGAATAAGGAATGAATAAGATAGAATATCAATTGATGTGAATCATGATTAAAAAATAAATAAAGAATTGGCAAAATCTAGAACAATGATACAAAGATACTAAATTGGTGAAGGTTTAGAGAGAAAAAGGAGAAATTCATTATCATCAATGAATTGAATTGAAGCTTGGATGTAGCTTGATCATAGGTGAAGAAGAAGGGTGTGGAAGAGAAGGGCAGCCATGGATTGGTTTGTGACAGGGAGGAAACGAGAGACGGCGATGAGAGGAAGAGTGGAGCGGATAAGCAATTTGTTAATTTTCTTTTTTCCAAAATAAAAATATATATAGTAAATCTTAGCCTTTGGATGTGTTTTCACCACATGTCATCCATTCATAGACCTAAATGGACTAAATGGAGGGTTATGTAAATGGAGCATACCTGAGCCCGTTTCATTGGGGGTGAGTAGTGATGATGGGTGGTGTGGGATTTCGTTTTTACATGTGTCGTTTTCGTAAAGGAGTCTGTTTTAGGTGGTGACGTGTATTTTTGTGGGTATTGTCCTCATGAGTGTTTTTTAAGATGTTTATTTTCGAGTGTTCTGCATATATACGGCGTCTTTAATTTGTATTCTCAGTTTTATCGATCTATGTTCGTCTTGAGGAGAGACCTGATGGTTAAATAAAATTTGTTGTTTAAAAAATAAAAATAAAAAAATCCAACGATTCTCAATATGGTTTACGGTCCGGGTAGAATATTGTGCAACGTGCATTAATTTACCACTCCAATATAAGAAAGTTCTTCACCAGCTCCCTCAAAAATATGAACATGATATTGTCCACAAACTATTGGTTGGAGGGAAGCCGGGAGCAAAAACGGAGCAATACTCCAAAATTGCGAGAGACGTGACATCTCTATCTAGTTTCTTCTGACATAGATACATAAGGATATCTCCTGTGAGTATCGCTAACAACACTCTCTTTTGAATACTTTCTTTAATTTTTACTCTCTAATTGGCTTAAATCAACGTGGGTCCTACGTTTTGAAAATGAAACCATCATAAAGTGGTGAGATATAATTGATTTCACCTAATAAAAGAGTGAGTGTTTGAGAAAGTGTTGAAAAGAGAGTGTTGCTGGCACTCCTCATCTCTTATATATCAAACATGTTAACCATTTATAGGCAATGTGAGACTTAATCACTCACATTTGAAATCCAACAATCTCGCCTTCAAATATGAGTTCTTACCTCCAATAACAAGATCCAACACAGGATTCAGCTCCCGCTCTCCCGCCAAATTGGATCATGGTTCTGATAACACTTGTTGGAGAGTCGGAGGGCTGGTGCATATCTTTTGTTGTGGTTTACTTCATATGCCATATTAAATACTTTACAAAACAATTTATTCTAATTTATTATATGAAAATTAAATTCGAAGAAATATGCATGGGGAATTACGTATTTAATTATGATCATATATATTACTAAAAAAAATAGTTAGAATATTATATTGTTACAAATTTGAACTTAATTTTATATGATTATGGGGTACTTAACTAGTTATAATATCTTTGTTAAATTCTGACGGTCGGGAAAAAGTAAAAAAACACATGCATTCCATAGACACACAAACACATGAAAAGGAAGAAAAATAAAAATCCAAGAAAAAGAAACAAACAATTAAGTAAAGTTGTGAAGTATAATTATCGAAAATTTACATTAGGTGTATTTGGCCAAAGAGAAGTTCAACCTAAGACAGACATGCTGGCCTTTCAAGCTTTATAAGGATTTTTATTTTATTTATCAAAAATAGCTTTATAAAGAGTGATACATTGTATTTGGCTATATTCACATTCATAATTCCAATTATAATTATTGTTAGTTCATGATTTTAAACATAACGATAACACCTGAGTTTTCTCCTATTTTTTTAATTCTTCCAATTTCCTCTTCTCTCCACACAATCACATGCATCATCTGCCTTTGTCTATATATCATGCAATTTTAATATTAGCTTTCAATCATTAACTTAGATCCCTTTGTATAATTTAATATATCATCATTTAAATAATAATGAGAGAGTGGTTCAATCATGGCTCTCAACTAATTAAGGATGCCCCATTTGAAGTTCATAATAATTAAAAAATGAGAAGTAGTGAGATGACAAAAAATAAATTGTGTTACAGTTGGCTAAAGGCTTCTCTTATTTGGTGAACCCATTTGGTGCTATCATAGGGAGGGAAAAAAAATTATATACATTGTGCAAAAAGAATATGCTCAAAGTTGTCAAAGTTAAAATAAGTGCAATGATTCTATTGATTCTTAACCTACAAGTTGTTTGTAGTAGCTAGTTATTTCAGTTAGAAACTACCAATTTCGGACAAAGACATGTCTATAATAAAGTAATATTAGAAAAAACGATAAACTAAAAAAAAAAAAGTTAGGCATCACCACTTTATTCAGGTAAGTGAATTTTGTCTATTTATGTGAAAGACAAGTTATGATAAGGGATGCGTCAAAAAAAATATTTATGATAAGGGAAGTTGCTTATAAATATATTGTAACTTGACAAATTCCTTATTATCTTTTTTATGATTCCCATTATAAATAATCTTGTATACTCCATATATGCTGATAATTAGTAGAGGTGTCAATATCATGGGGTCTTGAAATCTTGGCCACAGCCCACATAGTAAGGGACTTGAAAATTCACAAGATTAAAAAGCTCACATTCATGCAAACCCACAAATAAAAAAAAATCAAAAGGCCCCTAAGCCCCAAAATTTCTAGAAACATTTTTTTTTACCCCAAAGAAAAAAAAATTACCAAAAAAAAAAAAATTTGCCCAAAAGAAACTCTTTTTTTTAAATAATTAATATGGGCCTTTTTTAGGCCCACAAATAAATAGATTTTATAGTGGCCTTGGTGGAGGCTTTGAAATTTGGGGCTCTATTGACACCTCTAATAATTAGGTCACCAATCCACAATTCAGAAAGAAAAAAAGAATTAGGTCACCAATCCTAATAAGCCGCAAATTTTATGAAAACTGTAATTTTCACAAAGTGGAGTATATGACTCATACAAATATCATAAATTACCTGTTTGTCAAAAAAATGTCATAAATTACCTCGTATTATTTTTTTAAGATCATATTAACGAGTGTTCGTATTTATTATATTTTTCTTGGCGATTGCTTATTGATAGATTCCCAGCTGGCATTGGTGGGGATCCTCATGTTGATAGTGTTGATTATTTTCTGCAACATCGTTTAGGTGGCTCAAGAAAGCACATGAAAATTGTTAGACATTTAATTTGGCTGGGGTGATTTGGTGTATTTGACTATTGAGAAATAAAATATTGTTTAACAATAGGGTAACTAGTTATGTATGTTTTTTTGCTCATATACAAATTGTAATGTGTGGGTGGTTTATAAGTTGGGGAGGTTAGCGAGTCTCATTTACTTTATTCAAACTACTGAAACTAGTACACAAATTTTTTAGTGTGCCTAAAATCAGACAAATTGTGACTATTTTCATTGTGTTCCCTCTTTATCTTGGGTTAGGGTATCTATTGTATTTTTTTTCATGGAAACTTCTACGGTACACTCACAAAGTGAGGTGTACCAGTACTCTTCCTTCATAATTTTATAAATAAACGATCCTTTTTTATGTAATAAATAGCTATTTGTCAATATTTATATTTCATATTACATCATTTTATAAGAAAAAATATCATTTCATTGTTTATAAAAGTTATTGTAATTTTTTTTACATATTATCGTAAAAAATAATCAAATGTTCTCAATTATGAGTGATTAAAATTCTAAAAAAATTATTTTTATTTCGTTGACACAATAAGATTTAATTATTATAATTATAAATGATAAAAAAAATATTTTTTCTTCAAAAAAAACAACTCATTTAGCTATTAATTTAAAGAATGAGTGTACCGGTACTCTCAAATATATTGGATGTACCATGGAATTTGCCTTTTCTTTAATTCAATTATAATTATATAAAAATGTTCACATGCTTGAAATATATTGGGTGTCCCTTTAATCATGTCTATTTTTGAAGGGACGGAAAGAAAGAGGGAGAACTGGCTCGGAAGTGCGTCGAACAGAAAAGAAAAGGGAGAAGAGATAAAAATCACAAATGGCCGAGTTTTAGTGTGCTTAGAAAGTAAGGTTGAGCACTCTTTATATAGACGAGAATCCAAGATTGGTTAAAAAAAATGGATGGCTCATATCGCAGGAAACGGATGGTATGGTCGTGCCTCACTAAAGCAGACACAAAGTGAGTTTATGCACCAAATTTCAATCATAGACATGAGAGTGTGTGTTGAGAGTCTCACATTAAATGCAATATTATCTGGTAACATTTTTATAAATGGAAGACATCTGACACCTCACAAGTTAAATCCCCCACTACAATTAGAATCAACTTAAATTATAAAATTGAGATTTCTGTGAGTTAGAATTTGAAGCCTGTGAAATAACGAGTTGACACTTGACTAATTTTGCCTTCTCTAGCTTTTATCTATTTAATTTAATGTCCATATTGTGTTAATGCTTTGATATCTATAAGAAAAATAGTTCAAGTGGTTAATATCTAAAGGAGTCTGGAGAAGTTCAAAGTTTAAACTTTGACCTACTTACATAATATACTAACAATTAACACTTGCCTGAACAAAACAAACATCTTGCTTGATTACTTAGTTTTGAGTTGATTAGTCTTGCTTAAAATTCAAATAATATGGGAAATGTTAACCTAAAATCAAATAATATTCATTTTGATTATTCAAAAACTTCAATTTAAATATTCAAAATAGATAAAAAGAACTTTAATTTGAACATTTAAATATTCAAAAAAATATTTAAAAAAATTAATAACGGTTTAGATTAAAACAAAGAAATAGTTTTCCTTTATTATTAGCAAAAGTTAAAGTGAGTTTGATCATTGAGACTCACCGGAGTCACAACAAAAAGAATTGAGACCATAACTAAACAGATACTAAATAAAACCTTAAATTAAGAAAGAATAAAAATTAAGGAAATGTTAACAAATATGAATACAAACATTTGAAATAAAAATAAAAGTAACTCGTTTGGCTAATATACATTTATTTCCAAATTTTCTATTCTCCTTGATGGAACATTTTTGTATCATCCCCTTCCCTTCACAGTATATTGCCTGTTTTACTGAAACAATATTTCAGTCTATATTTTGATTTCAGTTAAAAAAAAAAAAATCCAGAATCAAGATTTGAGTTGAATTTGAATTC
>Ga0228710_1004703_pt1 | contig 21491 bp, 15 predicted proteins | sample MedpolnodulmetaG_FD_177995 | JGI IMG/M metagenome (GOLD analysis project Ga0228710, IMG submission 177995) | Root nodule microbial communities from Medicago polymorpha collected in Santa Monica, California, United States - pink nodules | ecosystem: Host-associated > Plants > Roots > Nodule... | reverse complement strand
ACGGTTTCAGCATCCTCTCCCTTGCGATGAAGGTAAAATACGCAGAGCTCATAACTCTCAACAACATGACTATTTTCGCCGTTGATGATCTTTCTATATTCTCCGGTTCTCAATCGTATATCAGCAATGTGCGATTCCATATCATACCGAATCGTTACTTGTCAATCGCCGATCTTGAGAAGCTTCCAGTTGGAACTGCTCTGCCTACATTGGAGCAAGGCCAGTCGCTTCTGATCACTACTTCCGGTGGAGTAGTGACATTAGCACCGATGAGGATTAACTATGTGAGCGTGAAGGTTGCTGACGTCATCCGTAATGTGAAGATAGTTGTGCACAGTGTGTATTTACCTTTTCCGCATATCAATCCTATTGCGGCTGCTTATGATACTATCTTAGGAGGTGAAGGAGCATCGGAAGGAGCAGGTGTCGGAGCCAGAGCTGCTACTGTATCAGATTCTGCTGGTCAGGTGACGGAAGAAACCTGCTCTGCTCTTGATGGACGTAGTGGTTGTGCTGCTGATGTGACTGCTGCAACAGGTGTGTCTCCCATGCCTCAGGTCAGGCCAATGGTTGAGATTGAAGATCACCATGGCCTGTGAGTGCGATGCTTCGAAGATGATAAAGATCGCGATTTACTTCTTTCTCAGCTGAAGTAAAACTATATGAAATTTGTAGTTAATAAGTTTACACTATTGTTCATCTAATGTAGCTTATTCACACCGTTGCTCAGTTCTTTTTAGTTTGTGCTGTACTTCTTTGTCTCATGAAGTGAAACTCTGAATTTGTAGTTAATTCACACTATTATCCATATATACTCTATGTTGCTTAAATAGTTCGTTAATAAAACAATTTGTGGATTTAGTCTTTACAGATTTTCTTGAGATTATCTTGTGTAAGATGTATCAATTCATGGTTTCTGCTTAGCGAATCTTTTGGTGTCAACTAATGAGCTAGTCTTTTGGTTTCTGCTTGGTCAAAGATATACGTAAGGGATTGACTTTGTAAAGTTGGTATGTAACTCATGTGAAAGTTGGCAGTGACAATGAGTGAAGGAGACTAGAGAAGTAACAGTCTACTGCAATTATGCAATTTTGAGTTGCTCTAACCATTTTTTACAGAAAAGAGTCTGAGGAATCATTACAATTTACACAATGAGACCAGCACAATTTGTATAATACTAAAATTTTAAAAATATTACAATATATCATGATGATTCTTTTGGAGTAAGAAAAGAATTGGTTTAAACTGAGCATAAAGCTAACTTGTATGTTCTAAAGTAACAAAGGAAAAATTGAAATTGCTTGTTTAATTATGGCCTAAGAAGGCTTTGCTTTTGCAACAACCCATGATGGATGAAGGTAGCTTCCCAACCCCTTCAATTCCTTCTTCAAAAACCACTCCCATTCCCATATAGAAATGAGACTCTATATGACAATGGAAAGCCCACACACCAGGATTATCTGATCGAAACCTCAAAGCAGTCCAACCAAATGAGTGCACTGCCACAGTATTCTTCATAACGGGGTTCACCAAGTTATAATTTTTTGGGTCTTTGTTCACATCAAACTTACCCTTTCCATATCCAAGTACCCAAAAATCATGTCCATGAAGATGCCATGGATGTGTCTCACTATTATTTTTATTCATAGTGTTTGCATTTTGTAGTATAATATCCACAGTTGTATTGAACTTCAGTCTATAAATTCCATTGCTAGAAGTAGCATTTGTGTTGTTAGCCACACTGAAAATATCATAATTATTAAAATCATAGCCATCAGGTGGAGGCGTTTGGTTGAATTCACCAATTATATTCTCTTTAAGTGCAACGAGATAAGGGGTGTGAGGTAGGAAAAATGATACGTTGTTAACAGACCAATGACGAACACCGTCTATAGTGTTTTGTGTGTTGAGCAAAACTACGACTACTTGGAGGTTTGATTGTGTAATTTTGGTGAGCTTTGATTGCAAGGCTTTGAGTATGTCTTGATTCAACATTGTCCCAAGCTGGTGGAGGTGGTGGAGACGTTGGTGGCAACCTCATTGGATGGTTTGGGTAGTAGTTGAAAATGCCTAAACCAGGTGGGGTTGTTCTGTTTCTGCTGACAACATTTGAGGTGATCCAATAGTTTCTTGATGGGTCTTGATCAGTTTTGACTAGAACTTAGTATGTTTCACCTGAGTATTTGTAGAGATTCTTAACCAGAAAAGGATCAACATAGTGTCCATCTGCTTCAACAACAGTCATGTTATAGCCCTGCATTATTACAAACATGTCAAAACTAGTTCTGGACGTAAAATGTGAGAAAAATTAAACAAGGTTAAATTGTGGTAATATGTCATGACCCAAAATCTAAAATCGTGACCGGCGCACGAACTAGAACATCCTAGTCCGGCAAGCCTATTGACGACACTTGACAAACTATAATTTAAACAATTTTCAAATTTGACTTTCATAAAAAAAATATTCACTGAAATTTCGACAGAGCTTCCTCTGTATTTTCAACATTTCCAAGATTTGAATCTTGTTTTAAGAAAACCTGTTTCAGCAACCAGTATCTCAAATAACATTTTTTTTCTTCATATCTGTACAACTCAGAATAAAACATCCTAGACTTCCAAATAGCTGCATATACATCAATTGACATTAAAATATAAAGAGAAGCCAACCAAGGCCTACCAAGAGCGACACTGCAAAAACATTGAATCTGCTAGCAGCTTTTTACGCTGCTTGGGAATCTGAAAAAAATAGAAAATAAAAGAGTAAGTCACAAGGACTTAGTGAGGAGACAACAATCACCACCAACTAGAAGGGGAACACACATGGGCACGATTAATTACTTTTCTCAAATCTAATTTTAATTTACAAAGCTAGTACCCATATAAAAATATAATAAACTCACAATCAAGTGTACCATGAAAATTCGGAAAAACTTTGTAACTTTGTCAAACCAAATAAGACTATATCAAAATCCCAATGTCGTAAAAAGGTGAACCAAAATCCACAACTTTAAAGAAAATATAGAAATCACGCATAATGAAAAGGAATCGAAATAATCAAATCCAAATAGAATATAAAAATCGGATTTAATGAAATGGGATCAAAATAATCAACTTCAAAGAAAGTAGAAAAATCCAATTTTAGTGAAAATATCAAAATGGGTGAATCGAGAACTAGCTCCATCTCGTTGATAGCCCTCTCCTCCTAATGGCGGCCTTTCCATTGGGGCGGCTCCATCTAACGGATAGCTCTTTTCTCTCGACTCAAAACAAAGTGTAAAACATTTTCAATTAGGGAGTTTACCTCTCATTGATAGCCCTCTCCTCCTAACGGCGGCCTTTCCATAGGGGCGGCTCCATCTAACGGAGTAACTCTATCTAATTGAAATCACATACTAGGTGCACCTAGGTCGTCGTCCTTATAACCGAAATTTACAAAACACCATTCTTAAAACACATGTCTAAAATCATATTCCGCAACATAACGGAACTTATGTCAAAATAGATATCATCAAAACTCAATTGAAAATCCACTACTTATAATCATAAGTAAATCCAAATTCAAATCCAAATCGCGTACATATTTATATCAAATCCTTCCAAAAACGCATATTTCAAACCATGCTTTACAACGTATGAAAAACTAGTGCCAAGATACATGAAATCAAATATCAATTCTTAAATCCACTACTTTATAATTCATTAGTAAATTCAAATTCAATCCAAATGAATTACATATTAATATCAAAATCTTTTAAAAACATATATATCAAAATCATATTTCTCAACATCTCAAAACTCATGCCATAGTATATGCCATCAAATCTCAATTACAAATCATTTGCTCAATAAGTCATAGATAATTTCAAATAGAGACCATAATAGTATTGATGACTTTAAACATAAGTATCAATGACAAGAAAAATGTTCAAAGGGTGTGTTCCCATTTTTATAAACACTTTAGCATAAAAAGATAATCAAAATATCAATAATATTAATATTAATATTGAAAATATGTGATAATGATCATTATCAACTCACAACTATGACGAGTCAACTCCGTTCTTAGCAATGCCTTCCGAAACCGGAGCAATTTCCACCACATCAGAATATTATACAATGCATTCAACTCTTATTAATACCTATTTAAGATCACACTACCCATATATAAAAGAATTTGGCAAAACCCTCAATTTGCTACACTTTGGGTTGAAAGGGATTCATGAAAATCAATGATTTTTACTTTCTATACTAGTGCCACTACTCATCTAAGCTAGATATCAACTCTAAATTTTCATGAATCATAAATTTGTTACCTCAAGAACACCAAAGAGAACACTTTGCATGAGTGGGTACTTTTTCTAAAACTTGAAGTCACAATAGATGAAGAAAATTAGAGGAATGGCTAAAAGAAAGATGAGAGTGATGATATGATGAAGAAACAAAGAATGGAGCAAAGGTGGTTTTGAGGGGAATTGGAGTAGTATTTTACGGGGGAGACAGAGAAAGAATGTTGGGTGGGTCTTGGTATTTTCTAGAATGAGGGGAGTGATATGGTAAGGTGGGAGAACATAGGTGGTATGGTTCGGTTTTATTGTATTCCATTTTTTTTATTTTTTAATTCTATTAACAAAGTGGTGTGTTACATAATAGTCGGGTCAAAATCTTTTGATATTGCAAAGAATCGTATGTGACTGATGTGGCTTTAATGGTAGTCGTAGTCATTCTGTGATAGTAGATCGATGTGGTCAAAACTAGACCGGTGATCAAACGAGTGAGACTTTTGGGTCATGGTTCAATTGGTTTAATCCCATGACCCTTAACCCTAAATTGTGGTTCAACAATATGACTAAGAAATAAATAAATAGACATTAAAAATGTATATTTTTTTTATAAAGAAGCCAGACTGGTTGAACCAATTGTGGTTGAACCGCAGTTCAACCTGGTTCTATCGGTTCTATAGGGCTGTGAGTGTGAACTGTCTGCGGCTGAACCATGTGTTAAACCGGCTGGTTTCCAGTGAAACCAGTCGGTCCGATTTTTACAACATTGTCGTGCATACATCAAAAACCTTGGTGTCTCAACTGAGATTATTGTTGCAGACCTTGTTTAAAAACTTGAATGATACTTCGAATAATTGAGTGAATGAATGATTACCTCTATTTGGAAACTGAGTGCTGATAAAGCAGTCAAGCGTGCAACTCTAATTCTGCATGTTTTTCCTGAGACGACTGTTTGTGAAAAGGGAGAGCATTCAGGATTTGATGAGTTACAAACACCAGCAGGTACGCTTGGTGATAACGAACAGTTGTATCTTCCTTTTCCATGAATCAGAAGTGACTGAGGGAAACCAAATATACAAAGAAACAATAATACCAGCAATTAGAAAATTGAAGAAAGAAAATTTAGATATAAGATTTTGAATTTGTATTTTTCTGATTAGTATATCCATCTAATTATTACCTCTGATTCCCCCACCCATTGAAAAGGGATTGCAGACAATCCAGCAGATTGTTCATAAGTACTCTTATGGTACCAATCATTCAAAATAACGCTTCTATCAAAGTCATAAGAAAAAGGTTCAGGGTCATTAGGTGCCACACGAATCATTCCATATACCCCTGCTTCCCTTTGCATTCCATAGTGAGCATGATAAAGATATGTACCAGGCTGTAACATTAAATAGGTAACCAAATTAGATATTAACCATTTTGACGCTATGATTGATGATATAAATATAGTTTGTTAGTGTTGAAATTGAAGAGCAACGGATCAATGAATAGATCATGTTTGATCAACGGTGAGTTTGGCAAAATCATGGTGTGTGCCACTAAGATTTTGACGAAAACTACACTTAAAGCTTCAATAAAATCATGGTGCTACCATAATTTCGTCAAACTCACAGTGAGTCTAAACATGAACGAATTCATTCATCTTTTCATTTTGACAACTTACCCTATCAACAACAAATCGATAAACAAAGGTGTCTCCAGGTAGTATAGGACATTGAGACACCCCTTCTGTTCCATCAAACCAAGGAGTTCCGATCTGTCATGCACAAACCACATCAGTCATTATAATTAATCATTAAGCACCAAAATAGATTTGTCCCACGTTGTAGTTTAAAACAAATATCTGGTATATTATAATGCGTATATATGTATTTTCTAGCTCTGATTGACGCTTTGACTGTTTGAAATTATTTGCGCTGACTGACTATCCTGTCGAGAGTTTGTTTTCACTTTAGAAACTTCCTTGCATTTACTTCTAAAATCTATTAGGGAGAAGTATTTTCATAGAGTTGTATATCCTGGTTTGTGCGTATTTTGTATTTGGGAAAGTATCTGTTTTCACCGGCTTATTAATTGAACTGAATTAGACATTTTTGGGGCCTCTTTGAGAAGGAACAATAACACTATCGGTTAAATTAGCATGCTCAGTTGGTCTTTTACTGATAGTACTAGTCTACTAGATTATCGATTGTAGCTTAGAACTTCTCAATTCTTGAATTGATTCGGATTGCAATTTGCATAGAATTGCACAAGTTTGGTCACAGGGTTTTGGATTTGAGTTTTTTCAGCTTGCACAATGCAATTTGGGGCAATGATCAATCCAAATTCACCCTTCTATCTAGTGCTTCACTTAGTTAATAATTGTTTTATTATAAATTCACGAGGAATTGTGAAGTGAGTATATGTAAGATAGATATTAAGACTCATAAAACGAGTTCACTGAAGATAGGAAATATACATACAAATAGATATCTCCTTGAAAATGAACAAACACAAACCATGAGTTTGCAGTACTAACAAGTGCTTCAATAATAACCATCCTTTTTCTTTATGCATTTGTCAAGGACTCTGTAAAGTCTTTCTTAAGCATATATTGATGTATTATGCATACATGTGATTCTTGAATGTGACCATATCATTGAGGTGTTTCCTTGTTGAGCTTGCACCTACATGCCACCGACAGTCCTGTGAAATTAGTGATATGGAATATGACTTTTAGGTCATATGTTACTAAGTAATTAATTACTGGTAATGTAGTCATAACTTCAAAGGCAAGTGAAAAAAAAAATTAAGTTTCATCTTTTGTATCATGTTATGAAACAGTGGAAACACCAGTTTAGTTAATCAATTAACGAATATGAGAACTTGTGATTAATGTCTGCACTATTATTTACAATCAGAGGAGCATGTTAGTGGCACAAGTAGATTTGTTTTGAATGTTTCAACTGGGCATGTCAATGCTTAGAAAAAAAACATTAGACGCGTAGGCAAAAATGGTAGGGGATAGCAGTGCATTTGTCCGTTAGGGTACTGGAAATGGAATGCAGATGTGCTGCTTCAGGGTTCATGAGCATACATGCTGTCCAAAATAGTGAACATGGTAGCAGTAGTTAGTTAGTAAACATATAAATTGATTAACCTGAAATCTCTAGAGGCTGGACCTATCAAAGTAGCATGCATACAAACCCAGTTGGTATTTAGAAGATTAATAGGATAAATCTGTTTTCCATCTGCAGGGCTTACACTAATGTTCTAGATAGTTTGAGCTGAAGATGATTGACTCACCTGATAAAATAATGATAATAATATAAGAGACCAGTAAAATTAATGAAACGAAAGAAACAATATAAATAAACATTTCACATTTTAACTGAAAAAAATAAAAGAATGTTTTGATTAATCCTTGTTCCTCTCAAGTAGAAGAAAATGAAAATGGAAGATAATCTATACTGAGAAATGTCACTTCATCTCAATATCTCAAGAACCATAAAGAAAACGTTCTTCACTTAGCCTCAGAACCAAAACATCGTGTCCTTGTGTACGTGGGATAAGTTACAGAATACCCAAGGAGGTTGTAAAATTCATACATAGCATCCATGTTATCGTTAAATCCAGCGGTGTTTTTTATTTGCTCGAGTTGGAGTCGAGCCATTTGTCTCTCATGTTGAATTTTCACCTTTTTCCAATCATCAGACAAAGTTATCTCCACTTCTTGATCATTATGGAGTTTCATGATTATGAACTCTTTCTTCTTCTTCTTCTTCTTCTTCTTCTTCTTCTTCTTCTTCTTCTTCTTCTTCTATTTTCTTCTTTGCAACTGAAACACTTTTTCTCTTCTTTACAAACATATACACTTTCCTTTGATGGGAAATGGTTTTGCCTTGAATGTGCCTTGAAACGCTTTTCCTGGTAGCAATTCTATTTTATAGTTTTTGGTGGTAGTTGACGTTGATTATATTGCCATTGATATCATAGCTTTTATATACATGTAGTTAGTTAATGTTAAACAGGTGGCGTTTTTATATATTTGAAATTTAAAAACCGGTTCTTGATCTTTCTTTACCTATAAGTTTCTTGATCTTTTCTTTGACTACATATCCACTACAAGTATGAGATATTAACTGATAATTGTCTGTTTATTATACAGTTATGTTGGTTGTTCTGTTCATTTGATTGAAGATAGAAGGATAATCTTTAAGCTACTTTTTTTTAAAACTTCTCTAGATTTTTTTTGTCTATTGTCATCAATGAAAATGATGAGTTTAATGAATGAAAGATTTTGTTTATTGTACTGGTTCCTCGACCCAATTATTGTACTAGGACTAGTTTCATGTCTTACTACCTCTGAATGGGGAGCTATCTATGATGTTGATTCAAAGGACTATCTACACATGAAACAAACATTTGAAGAAATTGTTCTCTTATACAGTGTTATTATCGAAACCAAAATTAGAGGTCATTGTTCTTCAAATCACTTTGGTTCAATACTATTTTGCAGATAATATATTTTGCTTCTGTTAGAAAATAGGACTTTTTATATGCACTCATTACAATGGTAGGAAATGTGTTACAAACATAATGCTCTAAGTATACAATTTTAGGTGGCCTATCGTGAAATTCACGATAAAGTATCTAGGAATTGAAATATCGCGCTGCTTAAGAATATAACAAAACACTAAGAATACACACCAGAATAATTAAAGATAGAAACACCAAAAATAACAAATGGACACTAAAATAGATCAAATTTTAACTTGAAACAAAGTATCTACTTTCATGAGCTTATGACTTCTGATAATTGAACAGAATTAAATCTTATTGAGGCTTCTTTGAGAAGGAACAGCGATGCTATTGGTTAAATTACTATGCTCAGTTGGTCTTTTACTGAGAGTACTAGATTACCAGCGGTAGCTTATAACTTTGCTGCTCTTTTATTGATTTGGATTGCATAGAAATGCACAAGTTTGGTCACAGGGATTTGGATTTGAGTTATTCACATAGCAAGAGTTTTTTTCAGCTAGCACAAGTCTTACATACTACATAGGAAAAGGAACATGATAAACCATCAGTTTTCAGTACTAACAACTGCTTCAATATAATAAACTTACTTTTTCTTCATGCATATATTGATGTATTATTATGTATACATGTGATTCTTGAATGTGATCATCACATTTATACGACCCCTTGTCAATTGAACTAGGTCTTACAAGCAAAGCTTGTCACATATTTATTTGATGCAGATATCACTTATATGATTAATGATATCAAATAAAATAAAATAATTTAAAATGCTAAAGGGAAAAGTAGAAATGAAAAATAATTACACTTTTTCCTAACAAAAGACAAATAATGAATCAAAACTATAGATTTATGTATGTATACCCATAACAAGGATGTTTGAAACGATTGATCAAGTTCATCCGTAAGTGACAAGTAACTAAACAAATATAGAGACATTGCTTACATATAAGTTCCTCCATATTAGAATAACCTCAAAAACTAATCGATTATTCTAAATCTAAAAGAACAAGCAATTAATTCTACAAAGCAAACCATCTTCACCAGAAAATAAGATTAATTGTTGAACAAACATCGTCTCCATTCAATGATGTTGTATATAGTTTATGAGTTGAAGATAATTGACCAACCTGATAATAATATAATATCACAGATCAATAAAACTATTATGAAAAAAATAAAAGAATTAATTTCACTTTAAATGTTAGTAGAACAAAAAAAATACAAAGATCTTTGTACAAAGACTTACATTTGTTTTTTGATTAATCCTTGTTTCTCTCATGTCGATCAAATGAAAATGAAAGATAATCTATAATGAGAATCACTTCATCAAAATCTCAAGAACCATAAAGAAACCGTTCTTCACTTTCTTTAGCTTCAATACCAAAACATTGTATCCTTGTGTATGTGGGATAAGTCATGGAACACCCAACGAGCTTCTGGAAATCATGCATAGCATTCATGTCGTCGTTAAAGCCAGCAGTGTTTTGAATTTGCTCAAGTTGAAGTCGAGCGATTTGTCTCTCATGCTTTATTTTCAGTGGTATTCTCAGTTCTTTCCAGTGAGACAAAGTCATCTTCACTTCTTGATCATCAATAAAATTACCTACTAATTTTTTGTAATGAGTTTGTTCATGATCATGAACTTTTTCTTCTGACGATGACGACTTTATTTTCGTTGGAACCACACTAATGGAAATGAGTTTTCTCTTCTTGATGCATTTTCCTTTGAGGAAAAATGGTTTTGTCTTGAATGTGCCTTGAAACTCTTTTCTTCCTAGCAATTCTAATTTAGAGTTTTTGGTAGTTGACATTGATTGTATTGCTATGGATATGATCATAGCTTTTATACACATATACTGATATACACACGTTGTTAGTTATTAAGTTGCATTAAATGTTAAACAGGTGTTTATGTTTTATTTCTCATTGTTGGAAATTTAAAAAAATCGGTTCTTGATCTTTTCTTTTTCAATAAGTTTCTTAATTTTTTTAATATGCGTATACCCCCTGCCCCAAATTATAAAAAAAAAATTATTTTACATGTGTTATTCTTGGAATAAGTTTCATAAAAAGATGTAAAAACAATTTTCATTTGTTATTAGTTATAGAGAAAATAAAAGGGAGAATAAAATGAATGCAATTTGCATTTAATTTCTCTTTAAAAAAGATGATTTTTTGAAAATAACATAATTAAATATGATAAAAATTTGTTTTTTACTTATAACTTGGAACAGAAAGAGTAAGTATGAGATATTAACTTAACCTGATAGTTATCCAGTCACTTATGCCGTAAGCCTATAGTTTGTTAGTTACCCCTCCTTGTTCATTAGACCATCCACAATGGTGGGTGTTTAAACTCATTTGGGGTTGGCTTAGTGGTTGACTTGTGATCTTGGAATTTGCTCCTCCAAAGGTCTCAGGTTCGATTCCCTCTGGTGCCAATTTCGGTGACCTAAGTCCATACAGAGCTTGCTCTGGCTTTAAACGGGCCCCCCCCACAAGTGGGCGGTGAGATTGGTCCCCTCGAATTAGTCGATTCTTGGATCGGATACCGAGTTTTCAAAAAAAATAAAATGGTGGGTGCTTAACATATTTAACACCATATTAAATAGGCCCCCGTTGCGGAATAAAATATATGAGTGCCTATAGAGAATGGTGGCTATGGAAGCACCATCTCTCTCTTCGTTTTTTGTTGACTTTATTTAATAAATCTTAATAAATTAAATAAATTATGTTGAAATGTAATGATATAGAATTATTTGTGGAACCTATTTAATAATTTCTTTTGAAGTGCTGGGTTGGAGAAGAACAATGCTTCTACAATGTTTATTATCATTGTAGAACATTTACATTATATAAGTTTTTAAACATGTGACGTCTTCTCAACAGGCTTGTAATGTTTTATAAATTGCCAAGTTTTTAAAAGTTAAAAAACAAAATTGCATTTAAGCTTATATATTTTTTGTCTATTTCTACATCATTTTTGTTTGGATTTAGTAATTTGTTCATATTACATTCCAATGATAATATTTGCAGAGTGAGGTGTTTGCAGCAAAATGCTGAGAAGAGTAATTCAACAATCTCTTCGCACATTTCATCGCCCCATCACAGCCGCACCATGCCGCCATTCGTATTCTTCTTCTACAATCTCCATCGACCGCTCTTCCCTTCACAACCCACCTGGTAATGATAACACTCCACTCTCTTCATTTCCCCTTTCTTTTCTTCTTCAATCTCTCATTTTTCTTCCTTTTCGCAGAACATTCTCACCAACCCACTTCCGATTCTGAACTCGTCAAACACCTCAAAGGTATTATCAAGGTACCCATCACTTTAATTCTCTTTTCTTTTATCTTCAACATCATCAAAATTTGTTTTTTTTTATGCTTTTCATTTATTGGGTCATTGATTTATTTCTCAGTTTCGTGGAGGTCCTATTTCATTAGGTGAGTATATGTCTGAAGTTTTGACAAATCCTAAAGCTGGATATTACATCAATCGAGATGTTTTTGGAGCTCAAGGTGATTTTATCACATCTCCTGAAGTTAGCCAGATGTTTGGTGAGGTTAGCCAACCACCTCAATTATCCATCAAATTTTCACTTTCATAATTAATCTTGAACTGTGTTTGCAATTGTTCATTAGAATTTTTAATGAGTGAAGGATTCTAATTTGGTGTTTTGTGTATACTTAGATGGTTGGTGTATGGGTGATGTGTTTGTGGGAGCAAATGGGCCGACCGAAAAGAGTAAATTTAGTCGAGCTTGGTCCAGGACGAGGAACTCTTATGGCTGATCTTCTTCGTGTAAGAAATTGAAACCACCTTATCGATATGATTCGGTTTCTCAAATTTCAATTTCAATGTTTTGAACTTGTGTTTAGATTTTCAATTAAGAAGGTGGCATATTATTATGGTTAAACAAAGTTTTTTAATTTGTTATAGGGTGCTTCGAAATTTAAAAACTTCACTGATTCCTTACATGTACACTTGGTGGAGTGTAGTCCAGCATTAAAAACCCTTCAGCACAAGAATTTGAAATGCGTTGATGAAGAGAATGCAGATGCAGATACTGATAAAAAAACTTTAAGCTCTTTGGTTGGCACTCCTGTGTCATGGCATGCTACACTGGAGCAGGTTCCTTCAGGATGTATGTATTGTTTTTCCAATGAAAATAGGCTTTTGAACGTAAAATGCAAGTTTGATTTGTTATATGAAAACATATGTTTCTATTCTGTCATGAATTGACATAATAAAATATCTTATTCTATGATATTTGAATAATTTCGTGACCAAGTTATTCCTTTTCTTGTGCTCCAGCAACAACAATTATCATTGCACACGAGTTCTTTGATGCCCTACCAATCCATCAATTTCAGGTAATATAATGATTGTGCTATTATGCTAAATTAAAATTTAAAGCCAAGGGTGTACGTTAAACGGCAAAATTAAACTTTGAAATTTGAATTTGATGCCCTACCAATCCATCAATTTCAGGTAATATAATGATTGTGTTATTATGCTAAATTAAAATTTAAAGCCAAGGGTGTACGTTAAACGGCAAAATTAAACTTTGAAATTTGAAATTCTGCATTTTTTTGTTTTCACCGTCTTCCATGGTGCCTTAATTGTTTTTCTTTTAGCATGCTCTCATCCTCTCTTGTTCTTTTCCATTTTTTCTGGGTAACCGATATACAGCTTTACCTTCTGTTTTCAATTGTGTCGGACCACATAGGAAGTTCTGCTAGACCAGTGCATTACAATGTTGGTCTGTCTTAACTATGTCATTTTTACGATTATATCGCTATGGGGATGAATGAAATGTAAGAGATGTTCAATACTTCTTGCCCATATTGTTGCATCTCATATTTATGTGATTCCGATTTCCAATAACTTCCTGCTTTAAAGAGCTTGGGCATAACAAACAATCTGTGTTCCTTGATATCCTGTTAGGATATAGAGTAGTGGTTAAGAGTTAGTAGAAGTTAGATACTAAGTTGATAAGTATGTTAGGTGATTGTTAGGAGCTATTATTTTGGTTATTCTTAGAAAGTCTTTAACTAGCCCTCAATTGATAGAGGGAAATATAGCTTTGAATAATTAAATTTAGTGCCTTGAGAATGCTCCAGTGTGAAAGGAGAGTGCTCCTTTGGGGTAGCCTTGAGTCCAAGGTTATCATCTTCATTGTATACCTTTTGTACATCTTCTCGTCCAATTTTATTATCTCATTCAATTGATAGGAACAGAAAGATATTCAAAGAAATCTTCTTTTCTCAATTTCGTTGATCAGTCTTTATTCTAGTTTGAATCACTCTTATTTGTTCAATACTGCCCTGTTTTGGGAATTTCTTTCAATATATCTAAAGAGAGGTTCCTACCATATCCATTAGAGTAAATGCCATGTCATACACATACCATTCCTAATTGTGGAAAAAAAATGAAATGTCAATATGAATTATGATTTATATTTTTGGTCTACAGAAAGGATCCCGTGGCTGGTGTGAGAAAATGGTTGATGTGGCAGAAGATTCATCGTAAGTATTGTAATGTAATCTAGAGATTGTATTTCTGCTGGGTTTAGTGCACTGATACTTACATATATCTGATAGATTACATTTTGTTCTATCTCCACATCCTACACCTGCAACTTTGTATCTATTGAAGAGAGCTAAGTGGGCTGGAGTTGAGGAGATCGCAAAGCTCAATCAAATCGAAATTGGCCCCAAAGCTATGGATTTGACTCAGACCATTGTAGAAAGGATAAGTTCTGATGGTGGTGGAGCTCTAATCATTGACTATGGCTCGGATGGAGTAGTCTCAGATAGTCTCCAGGTCTACCATATTTCCCTTCTTATAATCATATAACTTTCTCGTTTCTAGTTTTTACCGTGTTCCGTCTCCTAAATGGAATATTTTGTAATCTCGTCTTATTATGTACTACCACAGGAATATGAACACACACACGACACATTAAGTTTCTGATTAAAATTGATGATTGTATTATTAACTTGTAATCTTGAGTATACCTTATCATTGAGATGAATGAATGTGCATTGGAATATGTGAGTTGGGAATAGAATCAGAAGTGAAGCATCCTTGTTGGTGAATTGGTAAGGAATGCTGCCACTAGGAACCTATTGTATCTTGCCATGGGGAACCATTAGATGTGGTGCTGTCAACATTTGTCTTTCCAAATATAAAATTGCAATTTGTTTTCATTTGATATTGTTACGTTTTTTGTTTTGTTACAGTACCAAGTAAAGTCCAATTTCTGAGTATATATGGTCTAAGTTGATGTGGTGGCTGATATATTATATTAAAATTATCCTTCTTATGTATGCTGTCTTTAACAGTTTTTGAATTAAGCAGGCAATACGGAAACACAAGTTTGTCAATCTTCTAGATGACCCTGGATCTGCAGATCTTAGTGCATACGTTGATTTTGCTTCTATTAAACATTCTGCAGAGGAAGCGTCAGGTACTTTTTCACATGCTGATAGTTGTGCCACAGTTTTATGATTAGAATTAAACATCAGAAGTATACACACATGCTCAAAAACTAAATATTTGTTTCCATATGCAGGAGAAGTGTCTGTCCACGGGCCAATGACTCAATCTCAGTTTCTCGGTGCCCTCGGAATAAACTTTCGTGTTGATTCCCTCCTTCAAAACTGCACTGAAGAGCAGGCTGAATCTCTGAGGACAGGATACTGGCGTCTTGTAGGCGATGGTGAAGCCCCATTTTGGGAAGGAGCTGATGATAGCGCTCCAATTGGCATGGGCACTCGCTACAAGGCAATGGCTATAGTTAACAAGAACCAAGGTGTTCCAGTTCCCTTTCAGTAATAGGTTAATCAAATTAAAATAGTTGATTTTGGTGTATTTAACACTATACCACACTTTTGTCTTTTTAATTATTTTTTGAAATCTTTCTTCAGTAGCTTCTTGGTATGCTCTGTATTGTAAGAGTTGCATTGCAAGAGATAACGTTAATAATTTTAGTATTGCATTGTATTACTGGATTTAAGGAAGTAATAAACATACGTCCCTTTGCCTTACAGTACAATAATTCAATTTTAAACCACAAAAGTTGTGACATGATATGATGAAAAGGAATTTGGTACATTCTTACTATCACAAGAAATATGATACAATAGTAGAATCCGCAATCTAGATATGTAACACCAACACTTCACATTAAAGGCGTGTCCAGTGTTCGACATGTCAGTATTAGTTACGTATCTGGTTGTCTGTGTATGTGGCTCATTGGTATGCACAAAGTTAGTAGCGGTATTTGGTAGAGTAATCTTTGGGAGAGATGACAAGACCGCGTCCTTTCCTTGCACCACGGAAGACAGTCTCAACGATATCAATGAACTCTTGTTTGTCTCTGAGAGCCCAATTAATCTTATTGTTGTTACCTGTTCCAAGGTCAATCATAATGTGTTTGTTCCTATAGAAAAACATAACCGTGCAGGGATCATACAATTCGTACATGGTGTTGAAATCAGGCACCTCTGTAATGTCCACCAAGTATATCACCGCAAAATTCTTGATGGTCTCAGCAATTGATGCCAGCACTTCATCCATCTGAAGAGTTACAAGTTAACATGGGAATGAATGATAGAAAGTAAAGATTAATTACATCCCCCGGAATAAAATATAAGCAAAAAATACAGTTGAAAAATTGATGTATGTGGATTAAATTTTTAACCGTGTAGTATGAATATAAGTACGTACCTGCATGCAAGTGTCATCCCAATCATGGCCGAAGCGAATAACGACGAGTCGTTCTTCTTCGCAGAGAATGGTTTGATCAACAGCCCATCCAGAGTGCAAGTGTGGAAGCAAGTACGACATCCCTTTACTCTATATCCTGTTTTAATAATCAAGCTACAAAAATGCAATGCACAAAGTGATATATAGTAATATGAAGGAAGGTGCCAAAAGAAGTCTCTGGAAACTCCCTGTTCTTTCTCTCCTTCTAATTTCCTTATTCCAAGCGTTCACATAACGCAACCATCCCCCAACCTTAATTTTAAAATTAATCTAATTAGCCATTTTTTAATCCTAATTAGCCATATATTTATTAATTTAAATAATTTCATTCTTATAACCTTCTCTTTTTTGAGAGAGGTAAAAAAATTTCTTCTTAAACTTAAATATATGATTTTATTTTTTTAACAACGAAAAATTTGTGAGTTGGACTATGAGCTTACTAGGATCAAATCATACTTTAAGATTCAACGAACACTAACAAAGATAATTATATAACACCCACCAAAAAGATCCTCGCACTAGCGGACTATGAATCAACTCTTTACCAATCCAGCTAACAATCATCGTCAAATGTATGATTTTGGTGACTAAGACTTTTTTAGATAAAAAGTAGCGGATATTTGATAGCAAATGTGCTTATAGCCGCTAGCAGCCGCTAGCAGATGAGTTTATACCTGATTGAAAATCAGCTGGCCTATTATTGGTCTATTTAATTTTTAAAACTTTTTAATAACCATTCTGAAATAAGGTCCATTTTAAAGTTTTCTTCCAATTTTAAAAACTGTAGTCTTTTTTTTGATACTTTTTTTATCTAATCTTTAAAAACAATCGTAGTAAAAACGTGAATTCATAAAATATTTCAAGACAAACTATCCTTGAACATCCATTAAATTAAAACTTCCTGAATTTGTACAACATGGCACATTTTATATATAATATACTATAAAGCAAATTTACAAGTTCATACAAAAACAACTTTTGTTTAGAATAAAGGGGAAAAAAATAAAACTGAGAGCTTTTAATATTGACATGCCTTCATCATTGCTTCCCATTGATAGGGATATGTTTGCCATGGAAGTTTATTGACTCCATGATAAATTTATTGCACTCTTCTTCCATGGATAGAATCCAAATGTGACTTATCATGTACTATGTTGTCGTATACATCTTCCTTTGACATAGAATTTTCCGGCAAGTTGAACCTGCACCAACACCAAATTAAACTCTCTTAATTCATTAATTTCCTCCCCCAAATAAACAGAAAAACAAAATGAAAAGAACATAAAATATAAAGAGATACAAGGGGTGGCCTTATAAAAAAAAAATGCTCAAGTGACTACTTCAAAATAGTTATTAATAAGGTCATTGTATAAATTTTGGAAAATCTCAAACTTTAAAAGAAAACGATGAATATTCTATGTTACATGGATTGTTTTATACTTATGGCTTTAAGTAATCTTGTTTTAACTAATATTTATTGTGTTATGTATGAAACTAATATTTATTATTTATAGCTTATTATAACTTTAAAAATGTTAACTATTAGTGGTTACAAAAAGATGATATATAATTAAAAACATTTTAGTTAAAAAATAGTTTAAACAATCAAGAATTCAATTTTTTATGAAGATCCTGCATATACAGACATCAAATGTATCTCTAAATCTATTTATCATTGCATAAACGAGATTTACATAAAATTTTGTTTCCCATTTTCTAGGAAAAAAAGTAGATATTATTAATATCAAAATTTAATTCGAAAAATAAAATATAGTAGTTTTAAGTAAGCTTGTATGATCTCTCAAAAAAAAAAGAAAGTAAGCTTGTATGAAACTCATCTTTACTATGAATTTTATTATTTGCCAACAATCAGTGACTGGAGTTACAAAATATTTTTGGTGATCAATTCATTATTAACCCAAAAGTTAAGTGAATTGGAATGGGATTGAGTTGGATTGATTTTGTTAATATTTTAAAATTATTATAAGAATCATATAAGTCAGTGAAACTCTAACCAATTTGCAGACTACTATAACCTTCACCTTATGCTTAAAATTATTTAAACAATTGTACTATGCCTTTTTCTTTCAATCGTCGTCATTTAGCACAAAGACGGATACACCGTTTTTTTATTGCGCTTAATTGTATGTTTATTTTATTGCATCTAACTGTGATTTTTTGGCTTATTATACAATTAAATAAGGTATGGCTAGTGAGATCAAAATAAAGTCAATTTATAGTGTTTGATACAATTTCAATTGCAATAAAATTTAATATATATTTTAAAAAGGATAAAGTTGGAAATACAATAGTTTAAATGAATGATATAATTAAAAGAAAAAATATTACAAAAAACTATACATTCTCTTGTTATCCGGTTAAAAATTGATTAACCTGATGAATCAATTTAAACTACAAGAGAAATAAAATATTATATAGCTAATGCAATTACTTGCATTTTATAATTTTATCTACTATTATTTGTGTCACAATAATTTATTGGAATACTTTTTCTATCAAAATAAAAATAATCATAGAAAAAAAATCGCGGAACTCTGTTGTTGTCTTTATCTTATTTCTATTCAGATACTCCTTGTGTTGGGTAGGAATCGAGTCTTGTGTTACTTGTAATGTGACACTCGACATCACAATTTCTTTTTTACCATTGTCATTATCTCTAATTCCTCTCTTGTTTGTCCAAGAATTTGGAAAACATATGCTGCAATGTGGTATGGGGTGAGACCAGCTTCTTCTAGCATATGTAGGTGTCCGGAATTATGATTTGTCTCCACTGCATAATATGAAAAACATTTGAGTTTTCAAACTCGTTCAAAATATTCACACAAACTTCAAAGATGTATATTGGAAAATAATTAAAAAAATTATAATCATAGAAAAACTATTAATGGGCGTCTATAATCTCCTTTTCACCTTTTCCAACAACACATTTCCTTGTTTGCTTCATTTAATGCTGTAGTAGATACTCATCAAATACTCAGCCATGTCCACACCAAATTAGACTCTTAGCATGGATTGTTTTGTAGTAAAAAAAATAAAAATAAAATGGATTGAAGCCATTGAAAATACATGGGAGAAAGGGAAAGTAAGCGTGTGAGAGAGTACCAAGTGAGATTGGGGAGCAAGTTTGTTTTTGTTCAATCTATTTGTTGCACACTCTTGTTCACTATTTCCTATTATTTCTAGAACAAATTCATTCTCTCTTATAATTGTGTTCTAACCTTCTTTATTGTTCATCAACAAGTAGCATATGTATATAAAGAGATAGAATAATAAGACCAAATAATTGATGGTCACATGTAGCTCACTCTTGTGTCAATTTCTTCTTCCTCTTTTGTGTTTAATAATTGCTCTAGTAAAAAAAATTCTTCCCCAATTTCAGCTATTACACATGTGTATGAATTGGATTCTTGGAAGGTTGTGAGTGTGAGTGGTATTATTATTGTTTGAAAGAGTAAACATATGGAGAGACAATGATAAAGAAAAATTTGTGTACTTTTCATATAAATGGAGGATCACCCCATTACCATTGTCCTTCTTTTTTTCTTTTGTTTATTCATTGTTTTTTGCATTTAGGTATTGATTTAGTTTGTGAGGTGGGTATTGATTTTCGTAGGAGGTACAATACTTCCAATTATAAAATTCATTTTTTATTAAATATGGTAAAGATCCATATTTATAACATTTTTTTCCAGGTTCATATCAGACAAACCCGTATTTTTAAGTATAATCTCTTGTTTAATTCAATGACAAAGCCTATAAGTTGTGTGAAAATACAAACAATAAAAAAGTTTTAGATCAACAAAGTTGAACCCATACAACATTATTTTTTTTGTAAATTTTGAGTATATTTCAAAAGTTTCATATATATTTTGTGTCCCAAATTTTCAATTGAGAAATATAGAAAAATATTTTAATTAAAATTATTATTATTATATTTTAATTATAATGTTTGACTTGGTTTTGGAACATATTTTTAATTCTAAATTTTGTAACTGTCTTTTTATTAATGCTCTTGAATGTGATTATTATTAAGGCTTCTTGGTTTACAAAAGAACTATGTTTGTTTGGCTGATGCACGTACAGAAGCAAATAGCTGCACTTTTCTCATTTGTTTTTATCAATATTGAAACAAAACAATTATCTCCATCCCTCACAAATCAATCCTGGGTTACATCAGTGCTTAACAGATTCGAGCTCTTCTGTCACCTCTAATATGATTTATATCAGGGAAGAACCTGTTGTATCCTGGGAGGATATACGCTTATGAGGCAGATAAATCCTTAAGGACAGTGACTTCGTCACGCCTCAGGTTATTTAACGGTTTACTATCCTGCTGCTCATCGTCGTTCATGGCACCGTTACCGAGTTTAAATCACCGCATTTTCAAGAAAGATAAGTTTACTTGTTATCCCTCTTGTTTATTCTCTTTAATATTTAATAGATGCTTTTATTTATATGATATTATTATTTATAGAGATAATTTACTCCTAATTTTACAACAATTTTTATAGCACCCAAGTATAAATGTGTATTCTTTTTGACTCATGAGTATTATTTTTATAGCACACTTTCTCTTCATTTGGCAAAAAGCTTATACCACTTCCTTATATTAAGTTTAAACTAAATCGTCCACCCGTGCTACCGCACGGGTCATATACATTGTTCATGTTTATATCATGTACAAAATATCAACCAAAAATAAAATTTGATACATAAAATGTAGCGTGATGACGAAAAAAGAGAACATGATATCGTCAATACATTGTTAAATGGTTTTCTTATACACTACATTTGTAGTCATGTTTATACAGTCACCATTTTCATCTGTTTACACTAATATATGTTGTAACAGTTTTTTTTTTTTTTTTTTTTTTTAATTTT
>Ga0228710_1004702_pt1 | contig 21497 bp, 11 predicted proteins | sample MedpolnodulmetaG_FD_177995 | JGI IMG/M metagenome (GOLD analysis project Ga0228710, IMG submission 177995) | Root nodule microbial communities from Medicago polymorpha collected in Santa Monica, California, United States - pink nodules | ecosystem: Host-associated > Plants > Roots > Nodule... | reverse complement strand
AGAGAGAGAGAGAGAGAGAGAGAGAGAGAGAGAGAGCTTTGAGAAGAGGAAAACTAGAGCCAATGAGCTAGAGGGGAGAGTGAAGCCATAACTAGTGGATTTGACGCTTTGAGGTAAGGGGGATAAAACTATTTCATCAAATAATCTATAATCTCATTTTTCTACTTATGGGTCGTAAGTGCTTTTGTGTAAATATGATTTTGAATGTGATTTTCCTGCTCCTAGTTAAGTGATGATTTTGAATACGTAAAATTTATTAGAAACTTGTTCTGGGTACTTAAATCTCATTGTTGAATTATGTTGAAATGATTATTTTGAAGTTTTGACTTAAATTGATAAAAAAATGATGTTGTTGTCGCTTTCTCAGTAGCAAAAGCGCTGCGCTTCTCTTTGCCCCTTAAGTAGAAGGACAAGAAAGATATTTTTTGTTTAATTGCTCCCGCTTCCTCGCATCTGCAGTTAGTGATGATAATTCATGTATTGGATGTTGGTAAATGTGTTGTTGTAGTTAAGTTGTTGTGTTTTTTATCACTTTTGTGAAAATGAGTTAAAAGTGGAGAAGTTTGATTTTGTTGATTATAGTGCATTCATGAAGTTGTTGTGTTGAGTTAGATTGAGTATAAAATATGTTTTGAAATGTTATGATTGTGTGGGGAATTGATTGGGTAAAATTGGGTTTTTGAGTTAAAAACTATTTTAAGCACTTTTGTGGAATAAGTCATTTTGATGAGTAAAATTAAGTTGATTATGAAGGGATTAATATATAAGTGATTAGGTGACATTTGTGTGATGATTTGAGTGTTTAAGATTGATTTGGAACCTTGGAAGGACTTAAAATGATGGAAAACACACTTTTGAAAAGCTGATTTTTGGACTTGATGCTGTCAAAATCGTGTCACGATTTTGCTGGCAGAATTTTTAGTGGTTTATGGACATAAAATCGTGACATGATTCTCTAAACCATTTTTTTTCTTCATAATTCACTATTTTTCACCCCTTTCCGTTTTGAATGGGTTTCGGTGTAAACATGAAAGTTGTAGATATGGGTGTTAAATTTCTAATGGATTTGGTTTGAATTGATTATGATTTTTATATTTTTAGTTAGGAAAAAACTTAGGTACAATTCCTTAGGTGCTTTTCGTATGGTTCTTAACTAAATTCACCATGATTTCCTTAAATCCATAATTCTCTCAGTTTGTTATCTCCAAAAAATTTGTATTTTTAGTTAAGAACCATACGAAAAGCACCTAAGGTATTGTACCTAAGTTTTGTCCTTTTAGTTATGATGAAAATACTACAAGTAGGTCTTAGATGCATTTTTACAAAAATTTCAGCATAACTATTTTTAAGTGAACCCAAAAGTAGTGAACCCAAAAGTTATGTTTTGATCCCAAACCCCGAAACTTGATTAATAGGAGTATAATTTGGATGTGTTAGAGTAATTACTCTATAATATGATGGAAGTAGACTTGATATTGTGTAATGTCAAAATAGATATTTTTTGTGAAAAAAAATTGTCCTGTACTAGGAGGTGTTCCAGAAAGGTTGTTGTAAGACACATTGAAGATTTCTATAAAGGTCAACTGAATTAGTTGAGAAGGTACCTTACCACTCAAGTTATTGTATGATAAGTCAAGACTCTCTATTTCGGTAAGATTGGAAAAAGTGATTGGAATAGGACCTGACAAGTGATTATGTGAAAGATTCAAGACTCGAGGTTTTTGCATGTCTTCAAGTTCAGAAGGGATGATTCCTGTTAACATATTGCATGATAAATCCAATCCAGTCATCATCTCTAGGATTTTACCCTTGTAAAAGTAATCATAGTTCTTTGTTCTAAACTGCAATTGTAGTAGTTCTTGCACCGGATCTCCATTCAGTGGAGGTACAATTGACAAACTAGCATTCAAGGAAAAAATAGTAGAATCTGGTATAAATTCACCTATTGCATGTGTGATTTCAAAAACTGGACCATTATCAACATATTGTATCATTCCAAGTGACATATTTCGGAAGCAAAGTGGTATCGAAGCATTGAGCATGTTCTGTGATAGGTCTATTATGTCGATCCTTTTTAACCGACACAATTGAATTGGAATATCTCCTTCCAATTTGTTCCCTCCTAGTAAAAGAACACGTAACTTTGATAGCTTATCAATCCAGTTGGGAATTTTACCTGAAAATTTGTTCTCCCTCAAATCTAGAAGTTGTAGCTGTGAGCCTTCAGAGAGTTCAAATGGTATAGATCCAGAGAGATCATTCTTTTGCAAATACAAGAACCTTAGATTTTTCAAACTAGTTAAATCTGGGATTGATCCAATTAACTTGTTTTGAGAAAAATCAATATATTCAAGAATAGACATGTTTGAAAACATCCCAATTGGGATCTCACCTTCTAAAAGATTTTCATCCATACGAAGGGCTAGCAGGTTTGAAAACATCCCAATCGAACTAGGAATTGTTCCTGAGATTGAATTATTGGATATGGACAACAAATATAATCTTGTATTGCTTCCAAATACATCTTCCAGTGTTCCACTAAAGTTGTTATTATTGAGAAATAAAGTTCCCAAATACATTGAAATATAAAATTTAGGAATATTACCACTTAGAAAGTTGTTGGAGAGGATCAAGGTGTTTAAATTATCACAATCTCTGGCCAATTGTTTAGGTAACTCACCCGAGAAATGATTATGAGAGAGGTCCAAGGACTCGAGTTCTTTCATCTTACCAATTGATGAAGGTATATTTCCTTCAAAGCTATTCCATGAAAAGTTCAAATAGTCAACACTGGGAAGGAATATACCAATATCTTCTGGAAGCAAACCACTTAAATTGTTGTTTGATATATCCAAATGTTGCATCCCATCATTATGTATCAACCAATTACTCGGGAGCGAGCCAACTATATTGTTGCTGGAGAGGTCCAAGAATGCCAAATTATGTTGATATGAAAGAAAACTAGGAATGACATTTCCTTTGTCCATGTTTAGGTTGCAATTTTTAACAATAAGTGTCTGCAGTTGAAATCTAGGAAACCATTTTGTATTTTCAGTTACAACGTGTACTCCGTTGCATGAAATATATAGATGCTGAAGCTTGGAGTGATTAGCCAAAGTGCTCAATGAAAATGATCCATGCATGTAATTTTGATAGAGGGACAAGTATGTTAGGGATGTGAGATTGCTAGTGAAGGGTGGAAAATTGCCATTGAACAAGTTGTTGCCAAGGTCAAGAACTCTGAGGTTTGTTAAGTTGCTTAAACAATCCGGAAGTTTAGCATCAAACATGTTTTTACTGATATCTAGCTCTTCCAAATCCTTCAACATGCATAATCCTGTCAGAATTAATATGTCAAGTTTATAGTTTGAATTATGGATCCGCCAACTTATCATATGCAGAATTTAAAATTAACTTTACAAATTCGGGTGATTAGTAGTAGCAATAGTAATACCTTCAATTGAGCCATTCATGTAATTGTCCCTGAAACTTGACACCTTAAGGTTTCTCAAATTCTGAAGATCTGCACATTAATAGAAAATGCATATAAATACAATAGTTAATAGCAAATTGCGCATTGACCTCCCATATAGTTTCATTAAATAACACTCACACTGTTAGGAAACATTAGAGACTTCAAATAAATCAATTTGCTCTATTAATTAATTATTTAGTTTATGTATTTCAGAATGATGATACAGGTGCTTTACTTCTTTCGCCAGCAGCCCGTGTAGCGAGCAGTTTCAGCATGTGAAAGTTGGTGCACTTATTGATCACACGACAATGACTTTGAAAACACCTTTGTATCCGCAAGTGATGGAGGAAACCGTGATTTGGAAAGCAGAAAAATATTGTAATTACTTTGTGCATGGTGCATTTAGGATGTGTATGAATGATAATGCAGATAACTCTCATCTTCGAAGACTGGGACAATGGAGTCATATTTCAAAGCTCAATTAATGTCCCTCCCAAAGTGAAGAATCGAGCTTGGCGCATTTGGTGTGAGTGTTTTCCCACAAGAGCTTGTTTGGGTTTTAGAGGCGTTACTTGTACAGTGGTATACATGATTTTGTGGAGTATTTGGAGAAGTAAAAATATGAAACTTTGGCAACAAAAGGAAGAGTCACATGAACATATCCTAGAATGAGCTTCACCTACTCTTGAAGATTAGAAGCTCGCTAACGTGGTTTGCCAATGTAACACTAGAGGGACATTGCTCGATCGGCCAGGAACGAGTAGTCATGGATCTCATATATGGTTAAAACCATCACCAAGAAGGTATAATTGTACTATGGATGCATCCTTTTCTTCTTCTCTTGATAGGGTGGGGATTGACATTTGTATTTCTTATGAAAAGGATTGTCTTGTTCTTGCACAAACTCTTTGGTTTTCACCGTTTTGCTCAGTGGAAGTAGGGGAAGCTATGGGTCTCTATAGTGCCTTAGTTTGGTTGGCTGATTTTTACATATGCATAATGTGGATATCCATCATGCAACTCTAAGAAGGTGGTTGATTATTTTCACATTGGAAACATTGATATCACTAAATTTGGTAGTATTTTGAATGTTTGTAGACATATGTACCGTTTTCTAATTATTTTCAAAACTCTTTATGTATTTAACTGTGGTAAACCAATGAAGTCACTCATAAATTAGCAAAGGTAGCTCCATTATTAGTTTGTCACCAATTATTATTTGATGTACACCGTCATGTATTTGCACTTTGATTGCTAATGAAATGCTATAAGATAGTTCCCCTATAAAAAAAAAAATTAAGAAAAAAGATATTTTTTTAAGGAAGAAAAAGGTGTTTTCAACTTCATCCCCTCCAAAATCAAATTTACAATATATTCTAACAACTTGTATTAAATTTGTATAATTTTGTTAACGAAGTCGTATATCTAAGGAATAATTAAGGTAGTACCTCCGTCGCCAATAAAGCCTTGAAAATTGTTGGAGGACAAGTCGAGAAAGCGTAGCTCTTCAAATGGACGGAATAGTGATACATTTAAGATCTTACTTTCAAGGGTCTCAGCTAGAAACCCTCCAAGGTATAGGTCAGTTATGTGACCCGAGGAGATGTTAAAGCACTTGACACTATCCCAAGAACAGCAATTACTTCCTCTATCATCAACCCATGAAACAAACTCATCGGAATACTCTCCATTGTCTATTTGTGACAAGATGTAGTGCTTTATGTCCAACGACCCTACTCTCTCATTTTCCAAGCAACCGTTACATCCTCTATTTCCCATTAACATCACAAAATATAAAAGGGAACTAAATATCAAACCCAACTTCATTTCTGAGAAATATGTATGCATATTGTGTTGCTTTCAGTTTTCTCCCAATCTCCTATAACCAATCAATCACCTTATATTATTATATATAGCACTAATAGATGAGACATTTTTCATCACAAAGAAATTTCCTCGAAGCACAAGAAAGACTTGGGAATTGACAAATGAAAAAAAATGCTATTATTTGCATGCAATTAAACACTTGTACGAACATTGCTTTAGTGTTGTTTCTTTCAATATGGTAATATTACAGTTTTAGTTAAACCGGCAAAAAGTTTCAATATATATTCACTTTTTTCCGTTTTAATGATTATATGCACCTTCCCATGTTTATGGTCTACGAAGAATAGTATTTAAAGAGATATTTTTGTGTTATGGGTTATGACATGTGATGGACTTGTCAAAAATAAATGACATTGTGATGGAAACTGTGGTTTTAATTCACACATCTTCTCTCTAAAACTGTTCCTATATAATTCTCACATCTTCTCTATAAAATGTACCTAATACTTTTCAGTAAAAAAAATGTAATACTTTAAAATATCTCTAACCTTTTCAGTTTTCACATACTCTAAATCTTTTATATAAATAAAAAGGAAAATATCGAAATGATTTTCCTGATCAACATATTGCTGCAGTCTAATGTGTTGTTGCACCGAGTTTGTTATGACGTTTGCATACTACTGATTGTAGTTTGATGTGGTTGAGGATGTGAACATAGGAAATGGTTTTTTCTTGAATGGCCAAATTTATTAATAACCAAGTTCATCATAAGATGTACCGAGATCAATAGATAGAAAGAAATTACAAAATAAAGGCGTCATATATAAAAGAAATACCTAAAAGAAAACTCATAAAAACACCAATACATACCATCAGGTAACCGACAAATACCACCAACACCAATAAGAAATTTACCACCAAAATTAAAGTCAACACCTACATCAAAGTCAAACCCCCACACTTCCTCGCGATTGACTACATAAACGCAATTCAATCACCTATCGTCAGATGCTCACCATAATCTCTCAAACAAAACATCTAACATATCAAAACCCCTGAAAACATGGCATCATCTTCTCATCACACAGTTAAGCCCAATTGAACACTCGAAACCAACTTATTCCAACATTCTTTCGGATTCCACCACCACTTTATCCCCAGTCTATTGGAGAAGACATCATAACAAGCCCAAAAGCTAGAGTCAAGAAACTAATTCCCGATCTCAAATCAAAAGCATCAGACTCTAGAAACAATTCACTAAGGCACCCCTCAACTTACAATCCATCGGAGAAGACATCATAAGCAGCCCAAAAACTTGAACATAGGAACATGCAATAAGAACACATGCAATAGGAAATGGTTAAAGCCAATTTTGATTGACTTTGTTATGGAAAATGCAATATGAATGTATGAAACGTGGAAAGCAAGTAATACACGTTGGCTTTTTATTCACTGTTCACACATGTTCATATGCCGTACATGTTGAAATTTGATGCATGACAGTAAAGCATTTTTTATAATTTGTCCAATTGTTTTACGGTGCCATCAATTTGAGTGGTTGAGCAACCTCACTATAAATAGATGGCATGGGTGATGAAGCAAAGATCCCAAATTAGAAACAAAGCAGCAACAAACACTATTATAAGTGTTTATTCGCTTAGAGTGAAAAAATTGTTATTTTTCTTAACTTTTCTCCTAGTTAGTGTTAGCTAGTATTCTCCTATTTATAAGAGAGTGGTAACTGCATTCTTGTTGTATTTAGAGAGAGGTAGTGTAATTTCTTCTACTTATGGAATGTTCTCTACTCTTACTCTATGACTTTTTTTCTTATTTGTTGAGTAGTTTCCATATAAATATTGTGTGTTCAGTTTTTGTTTTCTCATCTCATATTTTAACTGTGTGATAATATTTTGTTACTTTGATTCTGAACAAAGGAGATTGCACAACCGCAATATTGTAACCAATGTGGTCTACAATTTTAAACACCATTGTAAATTTGGATCTAAGGGAGATGATTTCTTACAAACTAGATATCAAAGAATGCAATTAGATTATCAAGTATTCAAATTATGTCAAAATATAAGACCCTTTTGAAAAAATATATTATCATGTTTTGTTTTTTACAACATCATCTTTGAATTTTCAATTGCATTCATTATTTCCTTAACAATATATCGCTAATGTACTACCTATTTTTTTTACTTACTGTAATTAAGATCTTTGACCATGGTAGGTACCACAAGATATCTCCACGGATTAAGCATTTTGGGCCCGCTATCGCTATGGGACTTTCGGTCTACTATGGAATTTTGGATCTGCTATGAGACTAATCCTCGAGTTGCAACTGAACATTTTTTTTACCAGGATTTAGCTACTTTCTAAATGAGTGACTCCATAAATTGATCCCGAATTATTTTCTTGGAGAAAATTTGTGTTGTCAACTCTCCCAACAGAATATTTATTATTTCACCTTTTTCTACAAGTCACAGTAAATACTATCGTGAAAACTTAAATGAATTCTCTATTTGAAAGATAAACTTGTAAAAAAAACAACATTTTACTAACAAATTCAGATTAATACAGATTTTCTTAATTCTCGTTAAGGGTGGAGATAGTACATGATTTTAATTAAGGGTGGCAATAAGATCCATGAGATCTATATCCATCCACTAAAAATTCCATCCAATCCAACCACCAAACAAAAAATAAATTTGTTAATGGTTTGGATCCATCCATTAAAAACTATGGATGGATTGAGTCCATCCACCTTATTTTAAAAAGAGTATTACTTTTCCCACCCTATAGGATTCTCGCGCGCCCTGCGTTTTTTTCAAAAATGCCCTTGAGGTTTCCGGATTTCATAATCCGGAATGGTGTTTTGCTTTGTTATAGGGTGAAAAAATGGAGTTACGGATTTTTCCGAATTTTGTAATCCAGAAACTTCAAAAAAAGGGCGCTTTACATGATGTTTCCAGATACATAATCCGGAAACCCCCTAAACACCCTTTTTCAAGGTAAAACAGTTCAGATTATATAATCTGAACTGTATCCGCACAATCCTAAACATGTTTGTAACATGTGTAGTCATTTTAGGGACAATATTAATCTTCCTAACTCTTACCTTTTTGTTTTGGGTCATTGTTACCTGTTTTTAGTCAAAAATTGGGTTTTCGGACTACTTGATCGGATTGCTCTGAAACTTCCCCAAAAAATCAAAAAAAAAATTCAAGGACCATGACACCCTTAGAAGGGGCTTCTTATGGGACTCCGCCCCTCAGAATCCAAAATTCCATCGTTTAGACCCATTTTTCATTTTTTTTTAATTATTAATATTCACAGAAAAATCCGAAAAAATTTGCACTAGTTTTATTTGATTTTTAGAATTTTTTGGTGGTATTTTTATGATTTTATTTGACAGGTTTTTAGCATTTTTTACTTAGTGTTTTTGTTGTTTTTAAAAGCAAAACTCAAAACTGCTAAAATGTGAGAGAGTCAGATGACTGATTATACATAAGAATTGTCCGGATTATAAAATCCGAAATAGTAAACATGATTCCGGATATTAAAATTCGGACTGCACAAGGGCAATTTTGGAAAAAAATGCAGGGCGCGCGAGAATCCTATAGGGTGGGAAAAGTAATACTCTTTTAAAAATCCAATGGATCACCTGTTTAAAAAAAATCTAATGTATAACTTCAAATAATATTTAATTTTTTTATTTAAATAAATATATATTTGATAAAGTATAAATAATTTAATTATAAAATTAATTTAATAAAAAAAACTGACAGAAAATAAAAAGATTTTTTTTAATATTTAAATATTATTAATTTAATATATTATTTTATTATAGGTGGTGGTCAACCTGAAGCTTGGCCGGTCAAAGCCGAAGCTATGCCGTGTACCACTGTAAGCCGTTGCTGGAAAATTGATCAGACCACCGTTGTGCGTTGCCGTGGGGTCGCTGGAGGACCATCGTGGAAAGTTTTCACAGAAAAGTGATGCAGTACCTCCGTTGCCAATCAAGCCTTGAAAATTGTTGGAGGATAAGTCGAGGAAGAGTAGCTCTTCAAATGGATGGAATAGTGATACATTTAACATCTTACTTTCAAGGGTTTGATCTAGAAACCCTTCAAGGTATAGTCTAGTTATGTGACCCAAAGAGATGTTAGAGCACTTGACACTGTCCCAAGAACAGCAATTACTTCCTCTATCATCAACCCATGAACCAAAGTCATCGGAATAATCTCCATTGTCTTGTTGTGACAAGATGTAGTGCTTTATGTCCAACAGCCCTACCCTCTCTTTCTCGAAGCAACCGCTACATCCTTGATTTTGCATTAATATTAAAAACACAAAATAAAAAAAGGAACTAAATATCAAACCCAGCTTCATTTCTGAGAAATATGTATGCATATTGTGTTGCTTTCAGTTTTCTCTCAACCTCCTATAACCAATCAATCACCTTATATTATTTTATATAGCACTAAAAGATGACACAATTTTCATTACAAAGAAACTTCCTCGAAGCACAAGAAAGACTTGGAGTTGACAAATGAAAAAAAAAATGCTATTATTTGCATGCAAACACTTGTACGAACATTGCTCTAGTGTAGTTTCTTTCAATATGGTAATATTACACTTTTAGTTAAACCAGCAAAAAGTTTCAATATTCACTTTTTTCGATTTCAATGATTATGTACCTTCACAAATTTATGGTCTACGAAGAATAGTATCTAAAAAGAGATTCTTGCGTTATGGTTTATTACATATGATGGATTAGTTAAACCGGAAAAAAGTTTCAATATTCACTTTTTTCCATTTTAATGATTATGTACCTTCACAAGTTTATGGTCTACGAAGATTAGTATCTAAAAAGAGATTCTCGCGTTATTGGTTATGACATGCAATGGACTAGTTAAACCGGCAAAAAGTTTCAATATTCACTTTTTTCCGTTTTAATGATTATGTACCGTCACAAGTTTATGGTCTACGAAGAATAGTATTTAAAAAGAGATTTGTGTGCTATGGGTTATGACATGTGATGAACTAGTTAAACCGCCATAAACTTTTAATATTCACTTTTTTCCATTTTAATGATTATGTACCTTCACAAGTTTTTGGTCTACGATGAATAATATCGAAAAAGAGATTCTTGTGTTATGGGTTATGACATACTAGTTAAACCGGCAAAAAGTTTCAATATTCACTTTTTTTTCCATTTTAGTGATTATGTACTTTCACAAGTTTATGGTCTACAAAGAATAGTATCTAAAAAGAGATTCTTGCGTTATGGGTATGACATGTCATGGACTAGTTAAACTGGCAAAAAGTTTCATTATTCACTTTTTTCCATTTTAATGATTATGTACCATCACAAGTTTATGGCCTACGAAGAATAGTATTTAAAAAGAGATTTCTGTGTTATGGGTTATGACATGTGATGGACTAGTTAAACCGGCAAAAAGATATTCCCTTTTTTCCATTTCAATGATTATGTACCTTCAGAAATTTATGGTCTACGAAGAATAGTATCTAAAAAGAGATTCTTGCGTTATGGGTTATGACATATGATGGATTAGTTAAATCGGCAAAAAGTTTCGATATTCACTTTTTCCATTTTAATGATTATATACCTTCACAAGTTTATGATCTACGAAGAATAATATGTAAAATGAGATTCTTATATTATAGGTTATGACAAGTGATGGACTTGTAAAAAATAAATGACATTGTGATGGAAACTGTGGTTTTAATTCACACACCTTCTCTCTAAAACTGTTCATGATATAATTCTCACATCTTCTCTATAAAATTCCAAATGTATTTTATAACCAACTATAGATGTAATACTTTAAAATATCTCTAACCTTTTCAGTTTTCACATACTCTAAATCTTTTATATAAAGAAAAAGGAAGATATCGAAATGATTTGCCTGGTCCTATGTAGTTTGTTGCAGTCTAATGTGGTTGTTGCATCGAGTTTGTTATCGCTTGCATACTACTAATTGTATAGTTTGATGTGGTTGAGGATGTGAATATAAGAAATGGTTTTTTTTAATGGCCAAATTTATCAATAAGCAAGTCCATTCACAAGACGAACAGAGACTGGCAGACAGAACCTACAAAATAAAGGTGACATACATAGACGGAACACCTAAAAGAAAACTTATAAAAACACCAATACATACCACCAGATATCGACAAATACCACCAACACCAATAAGAAATCAGTACCACCAAAATCAAATTCAACACCTAAATCAAAATCAAACCCCCACACTTCCTCGCAATTGACCACATAAAGGCAATTCAATCTACCTTATTGAGAATATAAACTTTTACCTTGCCAGAAGCTATAACTATAGCCTTTCTAGCCTTAGTAACTGTTACACTGCTAAAACCTATAGCTATAGTCTCTCTAGCCTCAAATGCAAGTAGTATGATTAGTAGTATTGAAAATTTGAACCTGGAACTGCCATTGTTGATTTGCAAGTAGTATGATTAAGAGCCATGAAAGAGGGATTTGCTCAATAACATTTTTCATTTTGGTCAGTAAGAATAAATTAGCTTAATTGTGAGAAAAAAATTGAATTATTTCCCATTTTGTGATGTAAAGTTGCTCATAAAAGCGTGTGAATGAGGAAATAAGAGTTAGCTGTCCCAAATTCATATCCTTCATTTATAAGTCACTCTGTCCCAAATTATCACTACCCCCTTTCTAAATTATGGGTGTGTTTGATTCTCAAAATAGTAAGGACATGACATAATATGACAGTACGAAGCAATACTAAATAAGACAGAACTGTACTTAAGAGAGATAACATTTTCTTTATGTTGAAAAATAAAGAGTATTTTAGCAAAAAGTTGTCCAGTAGTTTAGTGACAGATAAAAATCATGTTTTTGTTCACTCCCTTGCTATGTGTTTTGTCCAGTCCCAATGGTTGTGGTGGAAGATGAAGTGTGACTATGGCATCGTATGATTGGTAGATAACTGAGTCCTCAAAGCACATTATTATGCATATGAAAACCTATTTGTGAGTGAGGCCAACTTGTTAATTGAATCTTGGTTCACAAAATAAAAATGTGTTTGTTCTGTTATCCCGAAACAACCTATGTGGATTTTACCAAGATAAACCTTTTGGAATACTGACTTGGCTATATTTGTTGTTCAGTGTATAGTTACTGACCCCAATTTTTGCTATTTATTTATGCTTTAATCTCAATATAAGTTACCAAGATCTAATAATGGTTTATGCCATGATCTATCTGTATTTTATTTGTGGTACATGGTGTTTGCATCAACAGAAAAAAGTTACTTGTAAATTACGTAAATACGCCCTTCGTATTAAATGATCTATTTGATAATGTGCATTATTGACCTCGCAAATTTTGACCATATTTTTCTACTAATATACAAAAATAAATAATACTCCCTCCGTTCCTTTATAACTGTCACTTTTACAGAAATTATTTGTTTCTAATTAACTGTCACTTTCAAAATTCAAGGTAATATTAAATGTTGTTTTTCCTATAAAACCCTTAGTAATTTATTGCAGAGAGAGAAATATATGAAATATGATATTAAATAATTAAGGATATTATAGGCAAAACATAAGTTATTGTATCAAAAGTAGTGAAATACATTTAGTGTCTTGGTTTGTGTAAAAAGTCAAAATGTGACAATTAAAAAGGAACGGAGGGATTATCATATAAGATGTTGGATTCGTTTCGATAGATATTTTCAAAATATTAAATTTTCATAATTTTTTCTAATAGATAATTAAAGATATTAAATATAAAAAATATGTATTGGTATGTGTGACAGAGTCAACTGTATCACTTAATATGAAACAGAGGGAGCATATAAGTAGAATTTTACGTAAGAGACTAAGTTATAAACTTGTAATGAGTCTTTAATCTTTATCATTGAGAAGTGACAGTCATCAGTTACAGCAAAATGCCAAGACTTGCTTTTAAATCTATCATACCTAATAATCTAACATATTTTGACATCACAAAAATGCTCTATCAATTTTGAAGACATTTATTCATTTATGCATAAAAAAAGAAGACTTATATTCATTTTCTGCCAAAAATTAGGTTCCACATATGTGATGTATCAATTGTATATTCTAATAATTCAATTTCTCTATCTCTTAAACCAAAAAACTCAAATTGAAATGTTAGTATTGTGCTGGAGATGAGGATCAAACCCTCGACCTCATTCCACTCTTTTGATACATCAACTTCAACCACCGAGCTAACCTTATATCCCCTTCATAGACATTGGAGTTTAACAATATCACATAAGTGATTTTTCTAATCCCTCAGGTTCACTTTTTTTGTTAAAAGTGCATATAGCAAAACAAAAGAAGATAAAATCAGGACAATTCTGATGTATCAACCAGATAAAAATGATTCAAACACATGAACATCAATAAGAATTTAGAGAAGCACCATTACAAGACCTTGTTCAGCAACATTGCACTTTCTATGAATCTGCTATTTGGACCCTCAACAAAATGCCACTTTCCAATATTGAAGTGACCATATTTTACCCAGTTGAAGAACCCTCTAGGAAATATTTAAGCCTTTAACCTTGATATTAAGTATTTTGTATGAAATGAATACAAAAACAAATGAAAAAAGCGAATGGAAAAATTCCTCAGAAATCAATACCATGAAACTACATAACAAGAGAAAGCACATAGAAATTCCAGTTCATTTTATTCTATCTATAAAGGAATTTCACTAGTCAAAATCAATTAATTCCCAGTTATTGACAGTAAAAAAGAATACAAATCTAACAAAATCAATATTTCAGTTACACAAACCATTATTGTTTGTCTGTTGTAGATACTCCTTGGTTGATATCTGAAAATTTAACGCCCACTTGCGATGAAAACCTCAAGTATTTTCCAGCACATCTGAGGACACATGTTTCCTCTGGCTTGTTTAACGAACTCCGATAGAATGTATTTACGCAGTTGTTGAAACATCTCTCCACTAATGAATTATACAACCTAAGACTGCAATTTTGTTGGAACAAAGAATAAATCGACAAAATATATCTTATGCTACTGGATCAAATAAAACTTCTGCATTCATATCGTTACATCTTTTAACAACATTATATACTAAATAGTGTTCACGGAACAATAGAGGTTTTGTTCAAATTCCAAAATACTATAGCTGCTATTTAACGATATTGCATGTGATAATGTATTATGTAAATTCTATGTTCTTAACAAGCTCAATTCTAGTGTAACAGTATGCAAACAGCGGCTTGTTCACTTTCTGCTACACTACAAAGCTATAATGCCAAAATTACGACGGAAAGAGTGAAGTAAAATTTATATCTTATGCTACTCGATCAAATAAAATTTCTGCATTGTAACCAAAAAAAGTAAAGTAACCAAAAGAAAACTTCTGCACTCATATCTTTGCATTTAATCTCTTAACTCTACACTTAAATAAATGTACTACTTTTATATATGTACAATTTCGGTTAAACTATAGGAAATGACATGTGATCAGTACTGTCAATAGCTGATCGGAAAAAATAGCAGTTTGTTCAAAGTATGCTATGCAATAGTGCTATAGTACAGCTATGGCCACTATTTCCTAACATTCTGTGCTAAATAGTGTATCCCGGAACAATAGTGATTTGTTCAAATTCTGCAATACTATAACATGGTAGCACTGCTATAGCCGCTATTTAACAGCAATGCATGTGATAATGTTTTATGTAAACAAGCTCAATTCTAGAGTAACAGCATCCAATCAGTTAACTCAATTACTATGGCTAACCAAAATCACCAGTTAACATGTTAATGCTGATTTTCACCCAAATGTACAGTTAAAACTTAGCACTAGATTCACTACTCCTAAGATAAAATAGTATCAGTTCTGAAATTAATTAAAAAATAAATCCATTTGCAGCATTGTCAATTGTGGATCGCAGAAAATAGCGTCTTGTTCACATTCATCTAAGCCACAACGCTATAACGCCAAAAGGCAACTGTTTGACATACTTTGCACTAATATTTTATCATGAAACAATAGTGATTTGTTCAAATTACTACGTTATAGTGCTATAGTGTTGGGTCACGAGGGGAGTCCAGGGGATCACCCACACTGGGCCAAGAGCAACTATACAAGTGAGTTTGACACCACACTTCAACGCAAAACCTTAAGAGATTGGGTTTATGGGTCCTTTCACTTATAAAGTGTTCAACCTCCACTTTTCTAAGCAATGTAGGACTTCTAACTGACACTTGCTGGACAACATATAACGTTGCTATATGACAACAATCCATTTGACATGGAATAATTAAAAACACAATACAGGGAAACATAGCATGAATTAACCAATACTCTGAATGACCATTCACTATAAACACAATAGAGAGAATTACACATTCTTAAAGTCTAGAGGTTCATGTGTTTTCTTGTCCTCATCAAAATGAATGCATTAAGTGTATTCATGATCTAAACAGGGTCTAAAAAATGATCTATGACCCCAATTTTAGCCGCAGCGTCATATTTTTTTGTCTCTATGACCTTGACCAGGGTTCAATCATACATATTTGACCAAGATTCCCCATAATCAGTGTTATTGATTGAGGACCATGATGGAAATGCAAAAATACACTATGGTGCTGCTATCCTTAATAAATTGGCCACGGCGGTTGTCAAAATTCTGCACCACAATCCACCATGGCTAAGCCATGGTCAATATTTGACAACATTATCTATAATATCAAAGTTGGCATCGCGGACACAATTTAAAACATTGAATTAAAACAGTTTAGTTTGAACTATTCAAGCATATCTACTAACTTAAGCACTTGTGACTGCGAGCTCTATAGCACGGACACTTTTGATGGAAGGCGTGTCCGGTGTCCGACATGTGTTGGTGTCTAACACTGGCATGACACCAACACGTATGATTACCTTAAATTAATTTATTTTTTCAATTTTTTACCGATGTCGATGTCTCTGTGTCGTGTCATTGCTTTATGAGTAGTTAGATTGTTTGAGATAGTTTCTATAAACAACTTATGACATGTCATAAGTTGTTTCCTGCTTATTCCCATAAACTGTCCAGAATAGTTAATAAAAACAGTTAATAACTTATATGAAAACGATTGACTTTATTTCATTTATTACTAGAGAAATGGCTAATAGATAAGCCCTTCTATATATGAGAAGTCCTTAAAGGACCCGTTTGGATTGGCTTATTTTTGAGCTTATGAATAAGCTTTTATGTATTATTCATAAGATTGTCAAGGTAGTTTATGAAAAACAGCTTATGAAGATACAATTTTCTTTAGTGAAAACTTATAAAAGCTGATTTATTTGCATAAGCTATTTTTATAAGCTCCAAAATAAGTCAATCCAAACAAGCCCATAGTGCTTAATATGTTTATCCAAACAAACAGGGCATATTTGCCAACTAGAATCAACACATTCTGAATCATTCTTCACACATTGCAGATAACAGAAACAACCAAACCTCATCCATTTTCAGCACATCATAACATTCTTCATAAAGTTAATCAGATCCCCAATCTATATATGATTGTTATTGCAAATAAACAAAGTAACAAGATTGAAACATACCTATCACGAGTTTGAAGCTGTTCAACCATAGTAGTCATTCTTTTCTTATCTTCTTCAGGAAGATTATCTACTTCTCCAAAAATGTTCTTATCCATTTTCAACAAAAAAAACAGTTACAGAGGTTTTTGGGTTTTCCCCTGTTTTGTGTTTGTTTGATCCTATGATTTTGAAGGGTTTAAGGTTTATAACAACGTTATTGTTTTTCTGAAAAAATGAGAAAAGAAAAAGAAGCGTGTGTGCCCTTAAACCCTAAAACACCGCAATAAACCAGAACTGTCGCTTAAACCTGATGTTTCATTGGGTCGGGTTGGATTCAATCCGGGTTTTCCAAATCAACCCGCAAACTATGGGTATTTGTTTTAAGCCGTCAATAAGGATGTACGTTCGAAAGACAATTTCTGTATAAATAATATCTTTAACAACTGAGTTTAGCTCGTTGGACAAGTATGCATACTTTAATTTGGTTAAATGAGTTTTTTTTTTTGCCGTGAATAATAAATCGAACTTTGATTTTAATCCATAAAAAATGAAATATGATGTTTTTGTCTTCCTAACTGACGACACTTAATGAGATTAAACCTGAATTTTGTTGATTGTTGATTTTTCATTCTTTCAAAAAAATTCGTTTCGATTTTGGTCTTTAATGGACATGATTTTAACATTACATAGACATAGAAGGGTAAACATAAGAAATATGATTCCCAGCTGTTACAGCAAGGTGCTGTAATAAATAATAGTCATCCGATCATAATTTGACGGTCAAGATTGTTTTAACTAAAATCACAGTTTTCAATCTCAACCGTTCGATCTAAGATGAACGACTAAGATTGAAAACTGTGTGAAATATGTTTTTATTCACGAGAGCTTGACAATGTCTTGGATTTTAGTTTCGATCAAATATGTTTTTATCCTACTAATGGAAATCTTTCTTGTTTATTCTTTACTTAAGTTTAATCGATTTTTTTTTTTGGTAGTAAGTTTAATCGATTTTTAGTCCTTACAAAAAAAAAATTGTACGCAAGTTAGTTTCTGTTAAAACCAAGTTTGTTTAATTATCTTTAAATTGTTAAACTTTGAACCGATTTTTGTAGACATCTTTAGAACAATATAAAAAGCTTCTCTGCAAAAGATAAGTTGCAAATTTGATTTATAGGTTCATCCTTTGCTACTTTTATCTTGAAATTTTGACGTTTTAAAAAAATAATATTTAAATCATCATATGAAAAAAATTTAAATATTAGTAAATAAATTTTTGATAGTGTTCTAAACATGTTTGCAAAAATATCTTTAAAAAATTTAAATAGTTTAAGAATAATTAGACAAATTAGATTTTAACAAAGATTAAAGTTGTGTTCAATTTTTTTATATAAGGACTAAAAAAAATTAAATTAAGTAAGGATTAAACTTAAAATGTCCCTATTTTATATGGATTAAAAACATATGTAACTCTTTTAGTTTTTTCATATATCAACTGATCCAAACGTAGATCACAAATCTTTAAAAAATAAAACAAACAAAAAATTATAAATCCGAATATTATTGAATGTGTTTACACACCATTTTTTTTTATACACCCAAGTCATCTAGTTAATCACATGAAAAATATAATTTAATTATGAATTAAGTTGAGTAAATGCTTAATTCATTTCAGGTAGAAAGTTGTGAATAATTTATATAGTTAAATTTACCATAATTTTGACCGTGAATCGAATAAATATTTTATTCATCTAAATTAACCATAATTTTTAATATAATCAACTAAACTAAATGACGTTATGAAAAGCTTTGTATCATGTTTAAAGAAATTCTAACTATTCATTAGTGCTCAACAGTTAAATCTAAGTACCCTAAATGTGTCTTTAGTGAATGGATATAGATCCGTATTGTACATGTACAAGGACAACAACTATCACTTATTATTTTTGGAGGGACGTAAAATTGAAACTTTAATTTAAATGTTAAATAAAGGTGGGATATACCTGGTTCAACTCACATTTGTTGCCTTTTTGGGGATAATTTGGATATTTTAATTGCTTTAATATATATTATATTTATATAACTTATTTGGCGTTAAAAAAAAGTGATTTTTTTTTATTAGAGCTTCATTTTTAATATTATAGCAAGGCTTCATATTTGATTGAGACAACCTTACAACCAACAAGAACAACACTGCCAACCTAGTCTATAATTTGATGAATAAACAGACTGTCAACACAGTAAATGATCATGTACCATCAACTCTCTACAACATCATCAGCGAGCATTAACGACTCTTTCGAACCCCAAACAATCCAGTGTCAAACAAAACAAATGACTAATATATCACAATAATCTGAGACATTGCAAAGGTTGCACCCATGCCATTCAGACGAACCTTAACAAGAACCACCGTGAAGTAGAAACAAACAACATAGATCAAAGAGGCAACATCGATTGAGACATCTCTTACGATACGAGAACCATTCGGAATTTGAAGGTAAATGCACCTTGGAAGGACAACTACAATTTGAAAAGGCATTAAATGATGTGTCTTTGGCTTTTAGAACACGTTTTTAAGGCTAGTGGCTTGCTTAACACACATTATTATGCATTGAATGAAGTAGTTGGAATAACAAAGGTCACATGTGCTCATTAGGAGGGAAATTCGAATTTCAAACCATGAACCAGCATTTAATGAGTCCCCATTAACTTGCAAAGCACTCTTTGCTTAAGTACTTTTGAGGGAAATTAGCATAGCAATTAGGGCTAAGCAATTGCTTAACCTAATTAGCTTTTAGAGTAAGTATGATGACAGCCGAGGGCCATTATTCATTTCCCTTCCAAAGCACTTTCCTTTTCTTTCCTTTCCTGAAACACGCTTCATTTCCTTTCCTTTCCTTCTGTTAACGCGTTTCCTTCACACAACACAGTTCTGTGACAGCGTTTTCCATTCCACCACCAGTACCTACCGCGTTGTCCACCACCACCACCCAATGCGTTTTCCTTCTCTGTCCACCACCCACCGTGTTGGGCACTTGAAATTTGAATTGAATTCCTTCATTCTCTTGTTTATTTCAAATTTGAATTGTTTTGTTGCTTACTTTCAATTAAATTGATTTATCGTTGTTGGGTAATCTGAATCGAATTGAGTTATTGTTAATTTGTTGTTCCTCTATAAAAATGAAGAGTACAAAAAATGATTCTTTTTTCAATAGGAAAGAAAACTTGCATTATTAAGATAGTGGAATTGAGTTATGTTTGATTGCAATACTTGAGTCTGGAATTGATTTTAATTGAATCATGATTTTAATTGATAGCGGTACTTAAATTATTTGTTGTATAATTGAATTAGTATGAAGAAATTTTTTTCGGTTATTGCCCCACTGATATTCGAAGTCCAAGTCCGCCCCGAAGGACAGTGATCTATTTAACAGGGTAACTCAAATCTCTAACATATCAATATACCTTGAAATTGTAGGCTGATGTAGATAACAGTGGAACAATTGATTATGGTGAGTTCATTGCGGCAACATTGCATCTTTACAAGATTGAAAGAGAAGATCATCTATTTGCAGCCTTTTCTTACTTTGATAAAGATGGAAGTGGCTATATTACTCAAGAAGCTTGCGATGAGTTTGACATTAAAGATGTAGTTGTTTACATATTATTGTTAACAAGACTCTTATGGGATCGAAATTTTCAAAACAAGACATAATACATCTATCAAACAAGTTAATATCTTTTGATTTTCTCATTTCTATTAGTTTTTGACAAATAAATTCATTTGTGATAGCTAAATATATTTTATTGGGATAACTAATTATAAATTATGCTAAATTATTCAAATAAGAATAGAAAAAATGGGGTAGCCAAAGCTACTGCATGGATACGCATAGCTTCGCCCCTGTATATGTAAGTATTCCACTACCGTAGTTCAGAAGTCCCACATCAAAAGTTTGTAAACAACATGAACAAACAAGCACCTATAAAAAAAGGTTGTGCGCCAAACTTTAAAACACATTCGGTGACCCATGTTTTATACTTGAGTAGTGTGCCAACTTAGTTGGACACTATTCCTTTTTATGTCATTTTGCCCTTGACTTATTAAAAAAAAAAATTGGGATAATAAAAAAGTCAGTCCAAAATCTTATATATATATACTTGATTTAGTTTGTTACACTTTTTAAAGCACAAAGGAAAAAAATGACTTATATTCATAATGTGTTTGTTACATTTTTTTTTTTAATTTGTTACTATTTTTTTTTAATATTTGAATTTACTCTTATCTATTTGTTATGTTGTTTGTATTTAAGGTTGAGGGAAATGACACCAACAACAATCTTTATTTTTTTAAGGACACCAACAACAATCTTAAGTAAATATAGATATATTCATCTAGTTTGTTACACTTTTTAAAGGATAAAGAAAAAAAACTGGACATATATATTGTTCTGGACCGGTCAGAGATCTGGGCCCAATCGCCTAGGCCCAATAACAAATCAAGCCCAAATACAACATTTGACAGTTTACTCGCAACAAACCCCTTCCCGTGAGGGGGGGGGGGGGGGGGGGGGGGGGGGGGAGACG
>Ga0228710_1004698_pt1 | contig 21500 bp, 7 predicted proteins | sample MedpolnodulmetaG_FD_177995 | JGI IMG/M metagenome (GOLD analysis project Ga0228710, IMG submission 177995) | Root nodule microbial communities from Medicago polymorpha collected in Santa Monica, California, United States - pink nodules | ecosystem: Host-associated > Plants > Roots > Nodule... | reverse complement strand
TAAGTTTCTCTACGGTCTCTGCAATTTTACTAGGAATAGGACCAGACAATTCATTACTACTCAAATCCAAAACAACAAGTTTCTCTGAGTACACAAGCCTTGAATATATTCTATACTTCGTAGTTAGTACACATAAAAAACAGGAGTTACTTATTAGCAGCAAGCACTTTAAAACTACACCAGGAAAGTTCAATATGCTTGTCCCTTCTGATAAGTGCAGGATCAAGCTTCTACACATTATTATTTGTGAAAACAATCAACCTTTCCCATCCAAGGTAGGAGTGACAGAACTAAACAAGTTTATAATCAAAATTAGTGAAAAATCACTGTTACCATAGAGGAAAACAATCATAGTGAAAAATTAACAAACATAGTGAACACAAACATTTCATATTTCGACTTGATACAAAACTAATCCTAATATTATCAATCATTTTACTTGGAGGCTTTCCAATTAACAAACAAACACAGTGAACAAAGTAGCATATTTTACTAGCATATGATGTTTACATTTTTATCAGCTTCATGTTTTTTTATGCCTCTGCTGTTATTTTGACCAATCCTTATTGGACATGCAGGGAACCAATGGGAGCTCAATCGTTAATGTGAATTTGTGTGCTTTACTAATTTGTGGAATATTATTATTGGCTATGGCAATTATAATCTGCCTATTAGCTTAATCTGTACATATAAGAAACCTTAGCCTCAGAATATGGAGTATTTATAAGTTTGTTTAGGCAGAATTTGATTTGTAACCTTTTTCAATTTATTGTAAAGCTTTCGTGTTCCTCAAACTTGCTAATTAATCCAAGATTTGAGGTGCACACAGCATATTCAAAGAGTCCCTTGCAGTGTTTCTAAAAGAATCTCTAGTGTCATATTGCCAACCACCACCATTCTTATGTGCTCCAGCAGCAGCTTCAAACTCCATACTCTCACTGGCTGCCCGTGTGCCGTCGGCAACCGCTTCACCTGCACTGAGGGCAACTGCAGTTCAGCTCCTGCCACGCTGTCACCGTGAGCATCATGTTAGCTGCAAGTTTGCAACTTCTCCTCTTACAGCGTAAGCCTAGTGGACGGTTTCAGCAGATGATCGTCAAAATAATTTTCCCCCATATCGTCACCCAGAAAACTTTCACCATCATATTATCACATGCCATCCTTCACAGTCATTGTCCAAGTCATGTTTTTTACCATTGTTGTCATCAAACATCCCTTTAAAACATGTCAAAATAAGTTTATCAAGCAACTTTTTTAATCTTTATTCTTTAAAGATGTTTTTCAATTAATATTGGCAAATAGTTTTTTAATTTACTTAAAAAGGTTTGTCTTAAAAATGATAGCTTGGACATTCTTAGAGTATATTATTTCAAAACAGAAAATGTAGCAACACAGTCAAACAAGCACTTTGATACCAAGTACCATCATATGGTTGTTCCAAGTGGTAAAAGACTGCAGCAACTTAACTGGCCACAACAATCAACAGATGGAAGCATTTGATTCTCAATTATCACCCATAGAACATAGAAGGAAGAACTTATTCATAAAATAATACAGAGGAAGGAACCTTGCATGATTAGGTTGTGACAAACAACCCAATGTTAGAGAAGGTGAGACATGTGACCAAATATCAACCACACCTTAGACATCGACTCTTGAAGATGTCCATCCACATCACGTATCACAGAATGTCATCTTCAAACAGATCTTCTAGTATAGAAACAAAAAATCCAAGTTTTTTCTGTTGGTTTCTTAGATGCAGTTTGGTTTCTCAAATATTTTTTATTTGGTTCAAGGACCACTTAATTTAGAATAGAGGAAATACAAGAACACCATGTGAAGCAAAAATGTGGACACGAACATTGAAACAGATAATAATTTTAAAAAATAACATAATTCAGTGTAATTATAGATGTTTTGTTGGACACCGACGCATGTCTAATACCAAGACACACCTAATCTAAGGAGGGTCTATGCTTCATGGCTAACACCTTATATTTAATATGACTTGCTATTTTGTGAGCGACAAGGGTACTGAAACTTTTCAATTTTATTAATCTTCATCAACCACTTAATAGAAAATTTCTAATATAATTAATGACAGATAAGGGTAGAATTGATAAAATATAGCATTAAACTGTAAAAATGGCAACTACAAAAGAATAAAAATAATTGTTTAAAAATGACATCTAAGAATATGGGTTACAGCTTACAACTTACAAGGACAATGTTTTTGGCCTTTTCAAAGGGACATTGGGCAATATGTTTTTACTTTATTTTTATCAACCGACTCATCATAGATTTCGTTCAAATACTATTATTTATTAACCAACAGTGGTTGAGTTTCGATGATTAACGAGCTCCACCAAAAAAATAAATCATTTGAAAAAAATCTAGATTTGATTTGACTTAACTTTTTTAAAAAAAGAAGATTAGACTGAACATTTATTGTCTTTGTTGTAATTAGGATATTTTTTAAAGAAGAGACCAAAAATACATTTTTGTAGTTTGAATACCAAACATAAATTCTAATGTATCATGCTAAAAAATAAGATTTCCTTTTATAGTTATATATATGGAGTATTAATTTACACTTCTGCTTATTAATAGTCATATTAATGTTCGTTTTATTAAAAAAATTGTTAATACTAGTATATATGCACACATACACTTGCACTATCACCTCACCATACAACTAAAAAAAGCATCAAACCAAAAATTAGCAAAAAGAAGTAGAAATATGAAAAACAAATTCACCCCATTTTTTGTCCTATTCGTCTGCTTTAGTATCAAATTGATCCATTGTGAGTACTTTCATTCTGAGAATATTGTTCCACATGAGCTACCAAATAAGGTAACTCACCTTCATTTCTACTACTTTGATATTCATACAGGCAATAACCCAAGTGCAGTTGTTGTGGCACGTACCAACCAAACAAGTGACATTCCTAAGAAACCTTCATTGTTTGGTACTGTTTTTGCAATCGATAATCCTCTTAGGGAAGGTCCTGAAGAAACATCAAATGTGGTTGGAAATGCACAAGGTCTTTATGTGGCATCTAGCCAAAGTGAGGATGTGACACTTACTATGTATGTTGATTATGCTTTCACCTCTGGTGAATTAAATGGAAGCTCCTTTAGTGTTCTTTCGAGGAATCCGGTGAGGGAACCGACGAGGGAACTCGCGGTGGTCGGAGGAAGAGGTAAGTTTAGGATGGCCACTGGTTTTGCTCAGATTAGGGCTCATTTTCTTAATGCTACAACTGGTGATGGGATCATTGAGTATAATGTAACTGTTTTTCATTATTAAAATAATAATGATCAAATATTGTTGATTAATAAAATATAAGCCTTTGATTTTCATCTTTTAACTTTCTATTGTTTTTGTTTCCTTAATTCCATATATGGAATAAAATAAATAATCGTGTATGGAATTAATATACATACAACTTTCAAATTGTAATCTGCAACTTCAATTCCTATTGAAAAAGAATCTGCAACATCAAATTGTTTGTGATTGTTCATAATGAAGATAAAAAAGTAACTTCAAAATTGTGACCACGGTTTTAAAACTTGGATATACATGAACCCTTCCAATCAAAAAATCTTACGTTAAATTCAAAATATATTAAACTAAAATGTGACGCAGTCGAAAGCGTAGGCTAGCAAGCGCTAAACCTAGATTGAAAATAAACAAATTTGCAAGCGATAAATTTGTGAAAATAGGGTTCCGGAATCCACTAAAAATTGAGAAAACTCTTTAAAATATTATTGATTGAATAAAAGTTCTCCTCTTACACTACAACTGTTAAACTTAATGAATGACATACAACAGAAGAAACTGATAGTGGATAAGGGTAAGTATTGGCATATGAAAAGGAAATAATCTTCCCATTAGGAAATGGTTTGCCACTATTAACCAAACAATTACTATAGTTGAGACGCTTGAATATTGTAGGATTTATAAGACTTGCAGAACTAAACTTGCCACAGTCAATATGAATGTTAGAGATGTTGCAACCACTAAGGCATGTATTAAAGATCTCAACTATGTATTGGGGAATGCCATTTGGAAGTGGTGTTGTTGGAGCTTGATTTATTTGAATACTAGATTTGTCACACTTGTCAATAATCAGTGTTCTTCTAGGAAGATATGCTAGTGCCCTCCCTACATCAAGAGAATAAACAAAGTAACTTTAATTTCAAAATTTAATCAAGAAATCAAAGATGAGATGACACAGGGTTAGACCCAAGATGAGATGACACATGTACCAATGTCCTGGGTTTAAATTCAGCGTTGGTCATGCATTAATGTTAAAACTCTTAAAGAGAGTTGTCGTCCATTTGGGTCATATAAAGCTCAAGAGATTAATATATCTATGCAGCTGCGCACTGAGAATACTCGATTTATGCAACAAAAAACGGCATGGGCCGTTAATTAAGTGGCTTCTTTTAGGGTTTCGATTACTTTTTGACGAGAAAAAAGTTTGTTGTTCAATAGGTCCCTCAAAATTGCTCAAATTTATATTAAAAAAAAAAAAACTATTGATAGTTACGCTCGAGCGAAGTTTACACATAAAAAGCCAAACGAAAGTTACGACTTTGATCGGTTAAGCAATTAGACGGATTTATTGTGCAACCATAAAAATAAAAAAAAAGTTTTCCCATTTCTTTTAGGCCCTAAATTTAATTTTTGTTCCATTTAACGAAGGCTTCATAGTATAAACTTCATCCATTCATTATTCATTATGCTTCTAATTAACTCCATAAAAAGTTTAATCAATTATAAATAAATAAAAAAGTTAATCAATCATGTGAATGCAACTCGATTCTTTGCAACAAGTCGAGTTCTTTCGAAGGTCTTTTGATGAGAAAGACTCAACTATGTCATCACAATGTTTAAAAGTCTGGTCTCATTTTTAAATTTTATTATAGTCCATAAATTTGTTACGAGAATTCTCATGACGAATGATGAAAACTAGAAACTCGTCTATTATTAGCTAATCTATTCACTATCTACCAATTTTGACATATTAGTAAACAGAGCGGAAATCTCCTCTACTTCTATGAGGTAAACAGCATATGTTTAAATCAACCCTAAACCTCTAAACCCTAAATCTTTAAACTCTACCCCCCTAAACTTCAAACCCTAATAACTTATTCCTTGTTCGCTATTTTTTTCTTCGTAAACACGGCCAAAATCTCATACCTATGAACTATCAATTTAAATTTTATTACAGTAAGATAAGATGTATATGTTTAAATCGAAGAAATAGATCATTAAATAATTGTAATACATGATAATTGAAAGCAAGGCGCAAATTAACTAACCTCTTGTAAAGATTGAGGAAGTCTCAGCCAAGTCCCTTGCTGCCCCATTAGTGGACATCAAAACAACCATGGCCAACATGAGACTCAGAAACAGCAAAGTTTTGGTGTTCTCCATGCTTAGAATCGTAAACGCTGTTTAAGCAAGGTTTAGGGTTATAGCATAGCATGTAATAACTTTTGAAATTTGTTAATTGGTTTTCAGACATGACATATATATTTTTTTTTTTTGTTGAAAGAGACATGACATATATGTTGATTTTAAATATTTCAAAAGTTATTTCTTTTATTTTGATTGTCACTTTACCATGATTTGTCATTTGTGGAACCTCCTTTGAATTACATTTAATAGGTGATATTTATTAGACTTAACTATGTGTAAATGTGTTTTAAGTGTGCTAACTAAGTTTGACTTGTATCTACATGAGTAATTCAGTTTTCCTTATTCTTTGCTCATCATAGGTAAGTTTCCTTCTTTCTTTTTTTCTTTTTTTGAGGGAATGGGCAAGTTTCCTTAAACTTCTCAATTGCTAGTGTTAGTGTTATTATTTATTTAACTAATTATATTGTTAAGAAAATAAGTGATAGGTGGACCCTATAAGAGAGGAGTCACGTTTTTGCATCTAGAGAGTTATAAGAAAACCTTCTTTCATAACTCATTTTTATTTTATATAAACTTGAGAAGTTATTTTCTTCTTCATTTTATTCCTCCATTTTATACAAAAATAATACTAAGTGCCTGAGTTACTGTTTTTGTATTTCTCGTGTATTGATAGCCTCGATACGTTTATCGTCGAGATGAACATGTTGTATTCTGGGAGGTTGCGCAATTAATCCAGTGACATAGTCACACCTCAAGTTTTACTTCAAATTTTATTATTTTATACGTTAATCATCCATCGGTCATCCGTATCAACAATATATACAAGCAAGAACTGCAAGCCCAATGATAAAATTAAGCTCATCTTTATGTCCTGTTTGGTTTGAGCTTATTTTGAGCTTATGTAAATAAATAAGCTTTTATTTTAATTTATAAGCTCTCACTAACAAAAATTGTATCTTCGTAAACGATTTTTTCATAAACTAGTTTAAAAACTTATGAATAATACATAAAAACTTATTTATTTGCATAAACTGTTTTATATAAACTCTAAAATAAGCTAATCCAAACGGACCCTAATTCAACGCTCAAAGATTTTTTTTAAAAAAAGATAGAACGTAATCATGTGATAATTAGTGGATTTGATTTTTTTTTTTAAGGGATTTAGTGTTTTTGTTTTTACGCAAGGATTTAGTTGTTTTTACGATCCTAAGAAATCTCATGTTTTTATGAAAGATTTTTTCATACTAAAATTACACTAGAAAATCCCACAAAATGCATCAAAATCCAATTTATTAAATAATCCTTTGAAGTTTGAATGATTTTGAATAGCACAGTATTTTATTTAGTGATGAAAAGTCTTGATTGAATACCTAAAACTTTTTTAAATGACAAAGAGTCTTGATTGAATATCACAAGACTTTTTTTAAGTTACAAAAAGTCTTGATTGAATACCACAAGACTTTTTCATAATAAAAAAAGTATTTTAAAATCGCTTAAAATCTTAATCCAATACACCTCCTTTAGTTAAAATAATATAATAACAATATATGGAGGGAGAGATATATAAAAAGAGTTTAATGGTGGTGGGTTGACGGTCCAAAACAATTTTGCCCATACAACCAATCAAAATATTTAGAATTGTCAAATCAATTAATATTTTTAATTTATGTGGCAATTCAGAATGTTACATGCAACCAATTAAAATATTTAGAATTGTCACATCAATTAATATTTTTAATTTATGTAGTAATTCAGAATGTTCAGAATGTTTGGTTTGGTGTGTGTACAAAATAATTTTAAATTGTCAACCCACCACCATTAAACTCATATAAGAATAAAAAAAATATGGAAAGGTGAGATTTAGGCAGAAATATCAGCTCGTGGTTGATTTAGAAACCAATTTATATAATTAAGCTGAAATTAGAATCAAAAAGATTTTGATGAAACATGTAAAATCATAGTTTAAGAGATGACTTTTTTTCCAACTAGTTTGTATACGAATTGGTAACATTTTTTAAACTTACATATATTTTTGAGTCTTGGATTCAAACTTGAGTAAAAGTATATAATATAACAATTTTGACATTATCACATGAGTTAGAATTTACGCACGGAATACTTTTCTTTCTACCCAAGTGTGTTTTGTGTTTGGGATTTGATTAAATTGAAAAATGAGGAGTGGATATGCTCCGAATTTAAGCCTAATATAAACAAAATGAATCTAATGAGATTTGAAAAAAAAAATCTTTTTAGATGGCAAAATTTATTGAATAATGATGATGGACAAGAGTACAAGTGGTAATAGGCTCTGTTTGGTAAAAATAAACTATAAGCTAGCTGCTGATAACTGATAAGTTAGCTGATAGCTCAAAAGCTAGCTTATAGCTGATGACTGATAGCTGAAAAACTAGTTGTTTGAAATTTAAATGTTTGGTAAAATTAGCTTTTGAAATGAGTGATAAATATAAAATGACATAAAAGTACATGTATCTTTATTTTTTTATAAATTACATTTATAAATATTTTCAACTGATAAATTTATCTTAAATATTTAATTTATTTCAAAGTATTTTTTATCTTTAAAATGATAACTGTGATTTATGAATTTAATTGATATATTTTTTTTAACAAATCTTGTCTGATTTCATTTTTATATTTTTTTAATGATTTTTTTTCTTTTTATTTGAATCAGTAAATAAGTTAAAAGAAAAAAATGATAATATGAATATATAAGTTTAATAGCATGTGTCCCTTTTGGAATAATATTTCAAAGAACTAGAATTAATCCTAAAAAAAAGAGCTAGAGTTAAAAAAATAAAAATCAATGAAAACAAAGAGAATTAAAGAAAAATGAATAATAGAGTAGTAACTAAGTGGGCAGTTTTCTTAAAAAAAATAAAAGGAACGTGGGCAGTTTTTTTCTTTTTAGTGGGCAATTTAACTTTTAAAAAAATAATATTAAAGGTTAAAAATGGAAGAAAATGTAAAAAGCTATTGGCCATAAGCTAAAAAACTACTTGAAATAACTTCTCAAAAAAAGTTATAAGCTCGTGAGAAAAGCTTGTTACCAAACACATCACATTTTCATCCAACAAGCTTATAAGCTAGTCCAACAAGCTATAAACTAACTTATTTGTGTTACCAAACACAGCCATAGTATACCCATAAGTTGTGAAATAGCACAACCCACAACAAGAAAAACAAGAAAATTAGGAACTCCTACAAATCACCTATCTAGCCGCACAATCCATAGGTCGATAAACCACTCGTAAAAATAAAATGGTAGACCTATTTGTTTACCCAAAATCCATTGCCAAGAGATGCTCTTGATTGTGTCAACAACTTCTTTTTACCTAAGTATAACTATGGGATTTGATCGGATTGCAAAATAAGGAGTGGATACGCACCTAATTTAAGAAAATTATTTTTATTTTTTTCTAGAATGACAAAGAAAACAAGAAATAAAGAACATCTTAATATATATATAAATGTTAAACAGTTCTGAAGAGTTTGCCCTAATCCATCCCGCCTTTTTTGGTGGTTCTGAGTAATTTTTATGAAAAAAAGAGTTTGCAAGGAATCGAACCAAATACCATTTGCTTACAGTTTACAACTATAACCACTATGCCACTTCTATTTTTGTCGAAATATTATTGCTTCCAAAAATGAAATACATGACTAAAACATTTTTTTTAAAGCCTCAACCGCCCTAACGGTTTCCTCTCTCATAACAATTATTTTTTATTATTAGCGGTATCTTTATTGATAGTAGTTCTTTTCTTTTTTTTTGTGTACGCTAACTACGTGTTACGATATTAAAGTTGCATCTTTAAAATTGTAGATAATTTGACTGATCCATATGATAATTTTTTTCATTAGAAACCTCACTTTTTCCTGCAATTTTGTCGGCCTTTTTATTTCTCCTATATTATATTACATGAAGTTTTTGTTCTGACTTTTTATTTGCAAAAATCATTATAGTAGACTATAACATTACTTTGTTTTGGCAAAGTAATGACTTTGACTCCATATTCATTTTTGTTGATTTCCATATTAATTTTTGTTGATGCAAACTAAATGTTGTTAATTTGCTTCTTTGAGATTGTGCATGTCAATCACTCTTAATTGTCACTTAGTTTGATTGTTTCTGAGTTTAAATGTAACTATAAGATTAATAATATAGCCAATTTGATATTTTATATATGAAACTCTACAAAAACCCGTGCGATAAAGACTAGTTAGAATAAAAAAAACTAGTTAAACGAGCAATGTGAAATCAAATAAATAGTTAAGGACCAAAACACTAATGTTTTGAAGAAAAAAAAGTTGGTCCACAGTTTTTGAATGTTATTTATGGTCTACAGGGTGATGTATGGTATTCATTTGGTGGAGGAGCTGGGTCTATGTAGTGATGATGTTGAAGTTATTTATGGTGGTAATAATATTTTTGACTCTTCTAGTTCTTAGTCAGCTTTTTCCTTTGGCTCGGACGACGGCAACCATGATATAGTGGACGATGGTGACCGTGATATAGATGTACTTGTTAAGAAACTTAATGATCATTGGTCAGAGTCGGTCCAATAATCTTAAAAAATAAGTGAAGCTTAACCCAAATTTTGATATAACATTCAAGTAGGGGATAGATGCTTGAAGTGGAAATCAAAAAGATTTTAACCATTCTAACACCAACAAACGCACAAATCACTCACTTAATTAATAAGCTTTAGTAATGCTAGTAAATTACTTACACAGATATCTAATTCATACTACAAACTCTTTCGAAGTCACACAAGCACACAACTCTTTCAAAGTACAAACTATCATTTACAATTCCAAATAAACTTGTATCTCAAACAGTAAAATACTCCTTGATAGCTTCCAGAATCTGTTTTGCTGCTTCTGGACCAAACAACCTTGGAAAGCTTGAACCAAGATCAACCTCAATAGTCTTGTTTCTAATAACACCATCTCTTTTTATCAGATAAGCTTTATCTTCCTCTCCTACGTCTCTCTCGGCACAAGCACAATGATCCAACCATATCCCCAACACTTGCTTTGAAATCGGGTCAATATTGTTCTTGATGATCTCGTCTATCCGCTCTCCTTCATCATTTTCTGTCTGAATGCGAACAAATATAGCGGTTGGAGATGCAACGCTGCGGATGAAAAGCGAAGAAGTGATATAAGGTTGAACCTCTGGAATTTTTTCCAAAGCCTGCCTATGTGTATCGAGTTTAGTGTCCTCGTAGAAAGTTTTAAGGTAATCTGGCCAAAGAACAAGGTCTTTTCGAGGTGGCAAATCAAGAACAAGAATTAGCATTGTTGGACTGCTTCGGATCAGCTCGAACACGAAATTTGGTGCATCATTTGAACTGTTAAGATAGGCTGAAAGAGATGTTATATCTAAAGATCCTCCTGTTGGTAGCTCAGCATGCACCCAGCTTCCCATTACAAAATCTATCTGAGACATACAACAACAAAATGAACGGTGAACAACAAATTCAGAATAAAACAATAACTAGACCATGTGTTGGATAAACAACTTGGTTAAACGATTACTCCCTCCGGTCTTAAATATAAGAAAATATTCATTTTTTCGGTTCATTGAGTAGTTAATGTATTTGATCTACATTGTAAAGTAAATACATTAATTATTCAATGAACATAAAAAAGGAATCTTTTCTTATATTTGAGACCGGAGGGAGTATAACATAAGCACTTAACATATAACAAAACAATCAATTGAGTCAAATTATTTTTATATACGTTATGAGCTGTATTCATAAAGCTATCCTAGAGAACTAATGGAAAAATAAGCTGAAAACAAGCTATAGACATGTCATAAGTTGTTTTCAGAAGTTCTATCAAACAATCTCATAAGTGCTTATGCCAGTAGGTAAGCACAAATAAGCTAATCCAAATAAGCCTCATGAACATTATGTTTCTTCAACATAAGGAAGTTCATGAAATAAATCATTTATGAAGAAAAGTAGACGTGAGGACATCTGCAGTATTTGTAGATAGTTAGATAGATAAGTTAATGATTTCCTTAATAAGTAATTAAAATAATCTCAACAACATCCAAAAAAAATACCCAAAAAATCACAATTAAGGAACTATTACATCTACCAACCAGTGCAATACTTTAAGAATCGCAATTAAGAAAGATGAGTATTATGTAATGATACTTAATCAAGGCTTAGGCTACAATATTAAATGAAAATTATTCAAATTCAAGAAACATAGAAAAGAGAAAATAAAAATCTACATTGCCAATTTGATTCAGTGGTCCTTCATTCTCTGAAGTAAGCAACTAATTTTAGAGAGTAAAGTTACTAATATCAACTATTAACAACAATAATAAAGATTGGTAGACACCTTAATGTGTATGCTCTTTTGTATCATGCTGAAAATTTCCAGTTGACCAAACATATGGTCTGTGTAACCACATTTTTTCAGTTGCGTGACCACTATTTAGAAGCTCAAAAATGTGGTCACGCAACTAAAATGCGCGTGACCACTATTTTTCCACTTAGTTAACCAAATAAATTCAGGAAAACCAGTGGTCACGCAACTAAAAAAATGTGGTCACACAGACCATATATTTAGTCAACTAAATTTTTTTCGGAGTGGTACAAAGAGATGTACACATTAAGGGTGTTTACCTATCATTGCTGAAACAACAAACTAATGTATTATGCAAATAACCAAATTAAGTGGTCGAAATCACAACTCTTAATTTTTCTAATCTTACTACCTACTCACCTTAGAGGAGAAACATGGTTGATAGAGTGTCTAAAGTGAGTTTGGATAAATATTTATTAAAAACATTAACATAATCTATGATAAATATTTAGTGTACTTAACCTAATAAAATAACATAACAATAAATTCAGTACCTAGTTCTCAACCAAATATATACTCTAACTTGATCAACTAGTAAAATTATTGAATATATGGAATTTTGAGAGCAAAAAGTAGAAAGGAAATTACAGGGGAATCAGTGTTGCTTGGTCTAATATGCAATGAAACTTGAGAAGTACCATTCTTGCTCTTATAGTATTGAACATCAGGTGGAAGTGAACAAGGAAGAAGATGAGATTCAAAGCGATCTTCTACTGTTGAAACAAGATCAAGCATGAGATTCTTGTGGGGTGCTGAAACAAATGGAAATTCCATAAATTTGCTACGACCTTGCTTTTGGGTATCCATTATAGAACAAGAAACAGAAGAACGAGAAGTGGAGAGATGAAACCTTGAAGAAGAAGAAGATAAGATGGAAAGTGATGAATGTTGGATATTGCCACAGATCATCACTGCCATTGTGTAACCAAAGACAAATGTTTATGTCTTTGTACTTTATTGTTTTTCTACTTTTTTATGTTCTTTTGTTTGTCATTAATAATGCTTTTTGAAAAGTTAAATATGATAATTGTTCTTGTAATTTAGGTCAGTTTTGATTTTCGTCCCTGTAAAAAAAAAATTTGTTTGAAAAAGGTCTCTGGCCTCACTATTCAGCTGATTTGGCATAGTTTTAGCCACGTGGCAGTTGCTGACTGTGCAACTTTTGCCACGTGGCGCTGACGTAGCGTGCCACATAATATTAAATTTTTAAAAATATTTTTAAAATTCTAAAAATTGTTTTTAAAATTAAAAAATATGGAAATAAATTTTAAAAATTTTAAAAACAATTTAAAAAATTTAAAATAAATAATTTTCTGAATTTATTTTTTGTATAATTTTTAAAATAAAATTACTTTTTTTTAATATTATATATATTCTTAAATTTCTGAAAATAACTTTAGGAAAAAAAATGATTTTTTTTTTAAAATTAAAATTTTCGTAAAAGAACAAGAAATTAGAACTTTTTTAAAAAATTATAATTTGTTTTCGAAAATTATAAATATTCAAATGATGAAATTTAAAAAAATATATTAATTTCCATATTTTAATTTTCAAAAATTTATAATCAGATTTTAAAAAATTATATAATTTTCCATTTTTTTCATATTTAAAAAAATTACATTTTTAAAAATTATATAATCGGAAAAAATTATAAATTTTTTTTATGATTTTTTTATTTTTTAAAATAATTTTCAAAATTTTAAAAATGTTTTTTAAAATTTAATATTATGTGCCATGTCACGTCAGCGCCACGTGGCAAAAGTTGCACAGTCAGCAACTGCCACGTGGTAAGAACATGTCACTTCAACGTTTTGGTGGGGTTAGGGACCTTTTTCAAACAAAAAAAATTTTGCAGGGATGTTTTTCAATTTTTTTTTTTACAGGGACGAAAATCATATTTAAGCCTTTTTGAAAATTATTTTTCTCACATCAAGTTTTACTCAAAAACACAAGAAAAATATCATCTTTACCTAAGGTGAAGTTACTGGCAAAGCATCAATTGCGATATTGCGCGTTTCAGTTGAAAAATCAAAATAAAGCGGAGCTTATTCAGAATGTTACAGAACTTTCCTGATCCTCTGTATGTATTTTTATATAGGAGTCTTTAAAAAAACAATCCCAAACATTGAATTCTAGGTCGATGTTTTGAAATTTTGGTTTCTTGAGTTTTTGGCGCATTAAAAAATCATATTTAATCCGTCTCTTGTTGGATAATTATAATTTTTGTGTTGGAGATGTTGTTTTTATGTCCTAGACATGTGTGCGAAAAATAATGAAAAAATTCAACCTTTATGTCACTTTTTCGGAAGTGCACTTGGGAAAAAAATTGTGATTTTGTGCTTTTCGATCGAAAAATCAAAATAAATCAAGGCTTAGTCGAAAATCTATGGAACTTTACAAAAACCTCTATAAAAATACATACAGGGGATTTCAAAGTTCTGTAGCATTCCAAATAAGTCTCGACTTATTTTGATTTTTTGACTGAAACGCGCAAAATTGCAATTGATGTTCTGTCAGGTACTACACTTAAGTGCAGCTGAGCCAACTGCAACTGGCTTAGTGGTAGTTAACTACAACTCGCTTATTGAGCGCTAGTTAACTACGACTGGAGATAAAATGGTATTTTTTATGTGTTTTTAAGCGAAACTTGATGTGAGAAAAGCAATTTTCATGTTTTTTTTTTGGATGGACTTTTGCAATAGGCCCGGTATTTCCATTTGAGCCCTACTTTTTGATTGGGTTACAAGATTTCATTTTAGACCCCCTCCATATCTCTTTAGGCCCTCTAAAATTATGAAAATTCCCTGAATAACACGTTTGATAGATGACTACCGGCTGTTCATTTTAAAATTTTCAATTTTGTACATCCGGTTATATACCGGATGTTCATTTTAAAAAATTCCCATTTTATACCTCTAGTAGATAACTGTCAGCTGTTCATTTTAAAATTTTTGATTTTGTACCTCCGGTAGATAACTGCTGGAATACTCATTATATAAGCCAAATTGCAGTTTTTACGCAGTTATTTCCTATTTGGAACTCAACTTGAATTTGTTTCTAAATCTTGCAATTTCTTAGCAATTTTTTTTTGCGTTTTCCTCACAATTAATAGAATAAATAGCGTCAATATACACTCAATTGCGACCAATTAGTAGGTTTAGTGGGGTTTTGATGATGGTGAATAATTGGACGATGATGATTCTGCGTGCGAGAAGATGAGAAAGAAAGTTTGGATGATGTATATATGTTTGTTATGTAAAAAAAAAGTTAGTAATAAGTAATTATCTACCGGATATGTTATTAAGGGTAGTTTCGTAATTTTAAGGGGCCTAAAGAGATATGTGGGAGGGGTCTAAAAAGTAATCTTCATTGGGTTATTGCTTAGACTTTTGGGAAAATATTTCAAATAAATAAAATTGCTAAAAAAAATCATATAAGTGAATGTGAGAGAGATTGGGGCTCCATTATTCATCCCCATCAGGTAGGGAACATATGTATTTGTCAAAGATTCAGATTTAAGTACGGAGAAGGTAAAATCTATCTCCACTCTGTCTGTTGTCATACCTAACTTGAGTTGAAACTTCGTAGGGTATGATGGGACTAACATTGTTTGAGACAATAAGATTATATATCTTATTGTCTCAGACATAGTTAGTTGCTTAACAAAACAATAATTATTATCCCTTTCAAGAGAAAAAAAAAATAATTATTATTATTACAAAATAAGCCATATAATTATTGGAAATATAAATTTCCAATGTAAATTGCATGCTACATCGCTACTCTCACATTCTTAGCATCGATAATTTGATTATACTTTTTAGGCTAAAATATGGTTTTAGTCCCTGCAAATATGCCTCGTTTTGGTTTTAGTCCCTGTAAAAAAAAAATTGTTTTTGGTCCCTGCAAAAAATTTTGTTTTTTAAAATAGTCCCTCCAAGGACTATTTTCAGAAACAAAATTTTTTGCAGGGACCTGTTTAAAAAACAAAATATTTTGCAGGGACCAAAAACTACAAAATGGGTCTAGTCATCATGTGTCACATATGCAAATCATCACAAAAATGGAGTCATGGACTATTTTAAAAAACAAAAAATTTTGCAGGGACCAAAAACAAATTTTTTTTTTACAGGGACCAAAACTTAAACGGGCCATATTTGCAGGGACGAGTGCAATATTTAAGCCTACTTTTTATACATATTTGTTTTTTATTATAACATGTAATAACAAATGTTTTATTATTATTCATGAGAAACTATAAAATGAAAATAAAAATTCAATTAGTCTTAAAATCTATTTTAATTTAATATATCTCTCTTTTAAATACTTTTCATTCGCTTATGCAGTGAATACACTAGCACGTCTTGATGACAAGAGTGACAAGTCTACCATTCAAATAAACCAAAGCTCCAACTCCCCCACTTTCAAGTGGTATTTCCCACTTCCATTCCAAGTGGTATTCCCACTTATACAATTGAGATTGTAAATACATGTATTAATGTTACCAAGCCAAAGAGAAAATTCATTGAATAACAACATATTGTATATCTGTATTAATATGATAAATGTGTTTCTGTCCCTTGAGAGGAAGAATAACTTCTCTTTATGCAGCCTAACTAGTAGAGCCGTTGGTAACATGACAGGCCAAGTACCAGCTCATCACATTAACTAATATTAACATATCATTATCTTATTTTGAAAATGTTAAGGTTCAATCAAAAGATGAACTTGAAAGATTTTTCTTATTGAAGAGGCTGAAAGATTATCTCAATGGTTGTTACAAAAAAATCTAAATTATCTCTAATTGTATGATACAAAATTTTGAAATTGCTAAAGAAATTTTCATGATTCATTAGTTTTTTTCTTCAAAAAAATGATTCTAAATTATCTCTAATTGTATGATACAAAATTTTGAAATTGCTAAAGAAATTTTCATGATTCATTAGTTTTTTTCTTCAAAAAAATGATTCATTAGTTTTTATATTATTACAATAATCTATTTTTTATTTTGTATCTGGTCTAGCGGCCAATACATACTCAATTGAACACACATACACAATCATAGGGGATGTGGTGACCGAGTTTGAACTCATCACCCGCCATGAACACTGCTTAATTCTTTGTACTTTCATTTCGATTTGCTTTATACGAGAACCACCCATTGTGCTAGGTTCTCCAATTCAAATTGCTACATTTTTTTCTTTGGCTTCATGATTCTAAATATCTGGTGTGTCCAAATTGCTATATTGTAATGATTTTGAAATGAAATTTTGCTAGTTGAAATCGCCGGATGGAGGGACTGTGGAGTGGGGTGGCTAATAATTTATTGATTTAATTAGGTGGTTAAATCAATCAAGAGTTTTTCGTTAATAATTAAATTGATTTAATGTTTTAATCAAATAAATTTAGTTATCAATTAATAATAATTTCTTTTATAAATTGTTTAATTATAGTTTTGATTCCTCTATTTTGATATGTTTACATAATTGGTTATCAATTTAAAAATCATTTAGTTTTGATCCCTCTGTACAAAATTTGTCCACAAATTACATAATGTATCACCTTTGTAATGATGTGGCATATATGTTGTTGATGTGTCTTAATCTACTTGCGTAATTACAAGCCATGTCATTATTTCTGAATTTATAAATTAAAAAATAACCCAAAATTAAAATAACAAATTTAAATTACTAAACTAAAATTAAAAAAAAATCAGATTGAGATGTATTACAACCCTAAATCCCGAAATCTACCTTCATTGTTCTTCATCTATGTTGTTTTCTTCCTCGTTTTACGCTACATCCGGGTTCTCCAAGATGTTTTATGGTTTGAAATTTGTTCTTCAACCTTGAAGTTCTTCGGTTTGAATCTATCGAAAAGAGAATTTTTATTAAAATCAGTGTTTTGATGAATAATTTAATTTTTGAAATGCATTTATTTAATTTTAGGTGAATTTCAATTTAAATTTGAAAACATGGATGCATATAAGTTATGCTCAATCCAATTAGACATTGCTACATCATCATATCACTTGTTATAACTTCAAATTTTTGTTTGAATTTAACATATCAGACTTTCACCCCAAAAAGGACAAATAATGTGAGATTAAAAAAATGAAGAGCTACTAAATTAATCTTGAATTTAGAAATGAACATGTACAAAAACCCTAAATAAAATAAGACGGGCAAACCTTAAACTTAAACCTTTTTAAGGACAACATTAAAATATTAAACCTATAAAATATATGCAATCATATCAACAATGTGTACTACTAGACATTTATGCATAATTTAACCCCTTCAAACTTTTTGTTCAAACTCTAATTAACATGGGAAAGTTGACGACAAATGCATATCGTCTGTTCTCCAACAGACAAATTGCGGAACAAGTTAATAAATAAGCAGGACCAGCTATCTCTATCAATATTGATAAATATTATGTATGGTCTGAAGTCTGAACTTAAGATTCGGAGAAATGTCTTGTCCTAAAAGAAAACTCAATTATTTTTTAACCTAATGATTGTTCAAAAGAAGTATTTAATCTGATGAGACACTAGTTGCCAATATATATATATGTACAACACGTGATGAAGGGACCACAGTAAAACGATGTACATATAGCAATTAGTCATACATAGGGATAGAGATAGTAAAACCAAAGGCCAAGTTCCTTGTGCCAGTGAAATCAAATTAATTAAGGATGCATGTAGATTTAGTCATAGCATGTGCATTTTGTTTTAGTTAGAGCTTCTTGCAGGGACAAATGCTAGCAAGTGGGCAAATAAAATGTGGCTGATTTGAATGACAATGAACTCAAACAACTGCAAGTGGGCAAATAAAATGTGGCTGATTTGAATGACAATGAACTCAAACAACTTAATCAAGGTGTGAAAGTTTGATTTTGAGTCTTAGCGTAAGAGAAAAAAATAACTGGTTAGGAGATGCTACTAGTGCAGCATATTGTGTATATATATTTTTTTGGTGTACAAAGCTAAAACAAAAGTGAAAAAGGAAAACAGAAGAAGAAAAAAGAGCAACACTCTTAAATAAAACGTTCTAGCTGCATCACTCTGAAGAAAATTCAAAAGATCCGTCGGAGGAGACTCGTGACAAAGAAACTCAAAAAATATTGTATATTCAACCTTTCTAATATTTTAAATTGTTGTCTAAAATACAAAATCTCTACTTTTTGCTTCATTAACAAGTTTCCTTGATTACCCTTATATTGGTCATGAGGTGGATGACCAATAGTATGCTTAATGGTGAAATGTTGCTTAGTTGTAAAGTGTATGTTTGATTCTACTTCTAAATGTGTAGAATTGAATATGGATGGATGTGTATAATTGATTGTAACAAGTTTGGATGTTGTGGAGTACAATTGATTTTGTCAAGGTTCATGATAATCATTAAATTGTTTTTTTTTTTCTTTTGCAGCACTAAAGTGGTTTAATGACATTTTAGATTTCTAGGTTCGAAATAGTTTTAGATTGTACTGTGTGATTAATGTTATTATTGAATTTTGAAATTGTTGAATTCTGTTAATTAGTGTGATAATTTTTAAAAATCTGATTTCAAAATAATGTTTTGGTTAACCCTCTATACCTTTTATTTTATATTAAATAAAAAAGAATCTGAATCTCTACACTTTCACATATGGTAAGGACCTCACCAAAGATTTGTTTTGTTTTTAATGGTGGATCGAATGAGAGATCCACAAACATACTCAGTCATTCACTAGTATTTGGGTGATATAGCATTTAATATTGGTCAACTATAATGTCACAAGTGACTTTTTTCTAGATACATATATACAAATGAAATTGTGTCTGGGGTTATCACCCAAGTACTACCCGTCATTCACTCACACTCCACTGGGCCGACCTCAATAGATTTCTAGATATATACATACAAATGAAATTGCGTCTAGTGTATGCAGTATCCTATCTTGGTTATCTTTGAAGTCAATATTGGCAGCCTATACACAAAAAAAACAATATTAAATCGATTTTGTGGTTCTCTTTTGTGCCAAGAAGAAAACGAGGAGGTATTAATGTGTGACATGTGACAGGTCTTTGAAAAGTGGGGGTCGTTTTCCAAATGGGAGATAGGAAAATGTTTGTATGGGTACGTATGAACAAGAAGAAGGAGAACCAAACTTCTAATTCAAACAGACAAGACATGCAATGGTGGTAATGGTAATTTATCACTATCATGCTAGCTCTATCATTTGAGATATGGAGATTTGGTACGAAGTGCTGAGAGAGATGGATTCAGAAATTTGTAATAAATGATCTAAGTGCTCATAACTTCCATGATGTTTTCTCATTTTTATACTAGTTGATTCTTTGATAAGATGAATTGAGATTATTTCTATTTAGAAATATATACTCCCTCCCTTGTTCTACACAAATGATCACATTTAGTCATTTTATATAAATTAAGAAAAAAATATAAACATTTAGTCACAAAATGTTTATTAAAAAAAAAACTCGACCCTAACAATGGGCCTTTTATTAAAAAAAACTAGTCACATTAATGAATATGAATCAACTATTTACCTATTGGACCAACTTACATTGTCCTTTTATTAATTATTAATTTTAAAACTTTTTTTTAACTTTTTTTTAAAAAGAATCTTATTCCACTACACCCTTTCTTCTTTTTTTGGTCAAGTAGTCCAGTGACTACAATTCATCTTTTTCAAGGTGAATAAGTGGGGTGTCTGAGGTTCGAACTTCATCCCCTGCATATAATTATGCATGTTTCTGCCAACTGAGCTATGCTCACTGGGACTCCACTACACCCTTTCTAACGGGGATACAATGAGTATTTATTTTCCGTAAGAGTGAATGTGAAAACATTCACTATGATATTCAAGTTTGGTGGTGATAATTAATTTTGGCATAATTTTCTCATGTATGTACCCAAAAGTTCCACAAAAAGTCAGTAACTAACTACCTCTTCACCGCAAAGAATCTTAATATTCAGTAGTCAATCCAAGTCATGTAAATCAAAGTTTTCTATAATAAACACCTTCAAAATCGCCTTACTTTTCTCTTCTCACGTTGCAAGATTTTGTGTCACATTCAATCTTACTTTCAAAAAAAAAAAAATGAATAAACACCATAAAACAAGTTAAATACTTTTTACCATATAGATAACAATTGTGACAGTTTATTCAATAAACAAAATGTGACAGTTGGTATTTGTGTATCACATCTTTATATATATAAATGTTAGACGGTCTGATCTAACCCTAATCCCGCCCTTTTTGGCGGGTCTGAATAGTTTTTGCAAGGAATCAAACCGGGTACCATATGACTACACTTTACAATTTTCACCACTAAGCCACTTCCATTTTGATTGATATATTGTTGCTTCCAAAATTGATATACCGTACTAAAACATTTTTTTAAAGTCACAAATGCCCCAGCGGTTCCTTTTCTGATTGCAATTTCTTTTCATTATTAACAAAGAAGAAACACAACTGGTAATATTATTTGGTAAGAAAACAAAGTTAATAGCTTAAATTGATGTATATTTTGCATTTTTTTATCCTTTTTGCAGTCGTTTCATAGCATAGTATTGAATGTATAATCAATATGATATTTATATTCTTCAAAACCCGTGCGATACCCGTGCATCGCACGGGTTAGAGTCTAGTT
>Ga0228710_1004697_pt1 | contig 21501 bp, 17 predicted proteins | sample MedpolnodulmetaG_FD_177995 | JGI IMG/M metagenome (GOLD analysis project Ga0228710, IMG submission 177995) | Root nodule microbial communities from Medicago polymorpha collected in Santa Monica, California, United States - pink nodules | ecosystem: Host-associated > Plants > Roots > Nodule... | reverse complement strand
AAAAAAAAAAAAAAAAAAAGTCATTTTGTGAAAAATAGTATGTTGGGAAAGAAAGGAAAATACAGAACTAATAGTAATACATTGTTCCAACCCAAAGTAGACAAAAAGAAACGAACTATCAGAAACTAAAAAAACAGATTATATGGATAATATCTTCAGAAGTCCACAACTGAATAAATATAGCGATAATACACTAACCTCCCCAGGTCTTAAAGCAAACCAGACCAACACTGTCATCCAAAAAAATTAGGTAGTAGGCCGTGTCATTGTGGATAAGCCTCTTCCCATAGGAAGAACACCTGGATAACCCTCACCCGCTTCTTCCTCTTCTATAGGAACTGCATAATAAGCATAAAAGATTGTAAAATTACTCAACTGACCACAACAACACCATTTGTACTAGTTCTAAAGAGACAGCTTTTTTCTTCCAATTTGATCTGCTAGAGCAATGCATTATGCATAGACAATGTCTTAAAAGTTATGCACCAAAATTTCATAAAAAATGTGTTGTGTTCCATAGTTGTGACACATGGACCTCAGAAATTAACGAAGCAAAATCCAAAATTAACCATTTTGAGAATACACTGCACCTGCTATATTTTGCGCAGTCTGAGCACCAGCAACCCCAATGCATGAATATAGAGAATCCTCATCCACTTTCAACTGTTCATATGCAAGGTATGTATCCTCAACAGTAGCAGCTTCGTACAGAGAAGTTAGGTCCTTGATACATGATATGTCCTGGATTTCACAGTCAACATCATAATAATGCAGTGATTTAGAAACATGTGAGTAAAAACATGACAGATTTTGAGACTTTGGCAGGACTCATAACTTTAAACCGAGTTTAGATGGCAATAGAAATGTGAATATACTGATTGCATGTCAAGATTCAAATATTTCAATCTCACCTTCCTTGGAACAGAAGACGCTTGTAAGTGAGCTAGCAATCCCAACCAGTATGCATTTGACTTAATTTCAGCTTCATGTCTCATAAGAAGGGTTCGTTTAGCCTACATTAGGGAAAACAACCAAAGAAATTCTCAAAATTTTGAAGTCATAAAAGAACATGTTACAGTAACAGGAAGAAAATTCAAGTCATATTTAGAAGTAGAATGAGGGCGCCAACACCAAGTGCATGTGTTTTTTAGCCAGAAAGGTCATTGTTCACTTTTAAGATTTAATCAGAGAAATGAAACACAACGCAGAAGGGTCAAGTTTATGTGAGAAGAAAGAAGTAAATGAAATTTGAATACTGATAATGCATGTTTAGCAGATTTTTTTTTCTTTCTAAACAATGTTGTAACTAAATATTGTAATGTAAAAACAACCATAGCATATTCAGTCACTAACCCTGTCCAATTCCCGGTCAGTAATTCTGTTGCTATGCAGACCTCTAAGAACATTCTTGCATGCATCAACAGCTTTGTGCACCTGCAAATCAATTAGATTTGAAATTTGTAAACAGAAAAAAAATCAACAGCAAAAACGAAGTAAATGCTATAAGAGGAGCCCACACCTTGCTTGGAGTTGATGTTACGGAGATCACATACCACCCAAGTTTAAGCCTATCAAACAAGTTTAATTCAAATGACACGTCGTATGTCAACCCCAGTGAATCTCTGACTGTTGTGAAGAGCCTGTGCAGAAAACATGTAACAAAGATTTTAAGCCTAGTTGGAGATTTCTCTCATTCAAATATTTGTAAAAATAACATCCTTATATTCAAGATACTAAGAAGGCATAGATATTTTTAAGATGTCAGCTAGCTCCAATGTAGGGCGTTGACCCATTTAAAACATCAAGACAGGCTGGCCTGCTTTTTTTCAGCCTGGAGTCAAGCACGGTGTCTAAGATTTCCAAAGTAAGCTAAATACCAGGTTAGTAGAAATACATACCTAGAATTTATAATTTCAGAAAGCAGTCCCATTGTTATACCAAAGAAAAGAGGATGATTACGGAGGCTTTTTTGTAGGCCACCTTCTGTTGGTACAGCATCAGATTTTTCCCCATTATCTGCGGAAATTATTCCTAGCACTTAACAACTAATAGCAATTCTCAAAAAAATAATTTCAAATACAATAAAAGATAAGATGACCACAAAATACAATCAAAGCTCACCATTGACTGATGATGCATTATCAATAGTCTCTAACAGGTCCTTTCCATCAACAGTAAAACCCCAACGGTTTGGTGCAGGCCCAGCAATATAAGCACACGCCCTCTCATCAGTATCATTTAAGAAAACCTGCACACAAGGTAAAATCAGATAAACACATGTCACAAGCCTTGTGTATTATTGAAGTCCATCAAATAATAATGATCAGAAATGCATCAGTTTCAAGAGCCACTAATTCTTAAAGTCCATATAAAATAAATCCGACAAAAGAATTAAATATTGCACAGCAAATTTACTCAAAAACAAACATGAAATATGGTATTTTATGCTTAGTTTCTCACTTCTTGAAACTGCAAACCGGATGAAGATGATCGAAACGTAGGTGGGATAAATTCTTGCTCGCTTTTAAAGTTTCTCGTGGCCTGGGCTGTGCCAAGGTAGTCTAGAATACATGATTCAATGTCCTCCTCAGTGAAGTCACCTACAATGGATACCTGAAGAACATAAAACAAATTTTAGTTTTTGAATGTAATGGAAGAACTATGGATCCAATATTAATAACAGCAGACCTCCATGTTATCTCCAACAAACTGACTCATTACAGCATCCTTAACAGATTGCAGAGTTAAATTCTCTAGTGAACTCGGTGTAGGCTCAGTAAATCGCTCATCTCCATCCAACATTGCTACCATAAGTTTGTGAGCAGTCGAGCGTTCCAAGCTCTTGGGGATGGATCGGTAATATGACAGATACAGTTGCCTTGCTCGATCAAAAGCATCATCTAACCAGACACTATGCTGCACATCATAAACAAGATAAAGAATTTAACATAGCAGATGTTGTAATATAAAACAACGAGGAATTTATAGAAACAACATACGACTATAAGAGTTAACAGTAACAACTGACAAGATGCATACCTCAAGCACCATGTGAAGCAATTGAAAGGCTGCACGCATCCCGTTATCCCGTAGAGTAAAACGGAACTCCATAGATATGAACTCCTCCGTAGATTCTAAGGAGCAGTTGATCAGGTGATTAACACAGAAAAGTTCAACCTGGTATTTATATATGAAATACAAGACAGTCAGTAAATGGAGGTGTAAATTAGTTGTTAGATACTGAAATTATCCTCACTGAGCAGATGTCACAATCGCATTCACAATATATTTGAATAATTGAATCTACGTCATAAAAAAATGGCCTAGGTTCTCCCGACATGAAGTTCATTTGCCATCAATGTTTCGCAGTATAAAAGAATTATCCAGTCTATGCATCCAATAACAGATATGAGCACGAGCACACTTCGCATTGATGGAGACCATTTGACCCGTTGGACTGGGATAATAAGGGTCTTTTTAACATCTATCATAAACTACCAATCTGAGTATAATGCCAACATTCAAAAAACCAATCATTTTATGCACATTAGGGCTTAAATTTTGGTGTGTTTGAATGAAAAGTTTCTGTCTTGGATCTTAGTTTTGTATTTCAGTTTGAATGAACTGAAAAGAGGTATTATAAAAGCATGCTCTCATAGGCAGTCCGGTGCACGTGCAACATATGTAAGCATGACAAGATCTTAATATGCTATCCAAGGTTTCTCTTGCTCAACCAATATTTTAACTATACATGTATTTTGGAGGGAAAAAAAATCAAAACATATATTTAATTAATCAATAAACAGAAGCAAATAAACCATAAGCTTCAAAATGCAAAGAATAACAAGAAACAACTAAATAGACAAGGATGCCATTTATACAAATGTGTGTAACTCTACTATGAGACAATGGAAAATAACCATAAGCCAAATATTAACATTTGGAACATCAGTTGGTAAGAAAAGTTACCTGCTCCCTTGAGAAGTTGCCAACACGACCTCCCTCACTAAGTGTCCTAACACCCACAATCACTGATCCTTTTGAATCAGGACCCTCAGCTGCTCGTCCACCACCAACAATCAGCCGCATCACACCACTTTGAGTTTCAGTTTTAGATATCTGTTGACAATGAAAGGCATTAATAAGTACAGAGAAACAAAAAACAAATCCTCCTTAAGCAGTGTAAGTTCAGAGTTCTTCACGCGAATCTCGAAACTCAGGTCATATTATTGCTTTTATGAAATCAGATTACAAAGTGATTGGAAGTACAAATATAATAGAAATTAATTTTATGAAAAGTTCCATCTCCATACAGTCCATGAATGTAGAAAAGAACAAGATTAAGAAGCAGCAGCATAGTACTAGAATTAGGAATCCTTGAAGACTGAGCCACAATTTCTTAAATGTGAGATGGAGAACAAAAGATACCTTGGAGCATTGAATGCAGTACACAGAGCAAGGAAAATAAGGTACACCAATTATGAAAACCGTAATATAAACACAACAAACCTTATAGTTGACAGGAATTCCATTTGCAAGGCGGCGCCAGGTGATTCCAGTTTCCTCATCATGTAGCTTTGTAGCATCTGTTTCAAGACTTACTGGAATGAAGGTTGGCTTGCGCTGCTCTTTTAACTCTTGTAGGTTTGATGATGGTACAAGTTCTTTTGGAACCTCAAGCTGCATATGCATATAAGCAATTAGCTGAGCAGCAACCAAGATGCACCCAACTCATGAATGAAGTTGGCTCTCACAAATAGAATTGCAGCATTCATATATAATAGAACAAATTTAATCATTGTAGCAGATTGACGTCATAGCACATGAAAAATATATTCACCACTCATTGTGGCTATAACTCATGAATTGACATAACTTTTAAATGCAATTAACACACAAAACCAATAGACAAGCCATCAGCCATTGGGGAACTCAATATTTCTAATGTCAAATCAGGATTACCTAGCAAGGATTTAAGTTAGAGAAAAAGGTACCTCAGGTTCTGGTTCTATAGGATCATCCAATCCAGCTTTGATAGCATCTGTAATTTCAGTTGATGATATCTTAAACTCTGTTTCACCAGCTCCTTCGATATGAACTTTTTTGGGAACACAAGCAACAATTGCTGCAGGAAGGGGTGCGGTAGGCTTCCCAAAATCAGCTATAAATTCTAATACCTCAGCACCAACAGAATTAACCTGCACCACAAGATATTTAAAATATATAAATAAAAGTTCCCAGTTATATTTTTATAAATTGCACCAAAATTGAATATGAAGTTTGTGAAATAACCTCTTGAATATACTGATTAAATCAAATCAAAATTAAAATATAATACATTTACTACACTTTGACTAATTTTACAGTAAAAAAATTGAACAGTGACGCCCAAAAAAACATAAATTTACAAAGGAACAATTTCAACGAATTGAAAATTTATTTGCAGTACAGTCAATAAATTGAAAGTGACCTAATAAGTATTCTAAATATTTTCCCTCTTTAACTAGGTCATTAGTTTATGTAAAATAGAGTCTTATTTTAGAAAAGGAATCAATTAGTAATTGTTTAGTCCAGTCAAAACATTCTACTGATGCACAGCTTCATATCAATTAATTTTCTCAGAAATTCGTTCAAGTAATTCCTCCAACAGAACAGAGACTTACGTCCATAAGTTGGTTTAATAAAATAAGAGTCAAGAACAGCTAAAACGCAGGGGGGGTTTAATTAAGTATAAAGAAATGCACAATGTCCAATGACCATTAATAAAAATACCTCGTCAAGGGTAACTGTCCCAGCAACAGCAAGTAAACTTTCATGCCCTTGTCTCTGGTCCATAACTTTATGGCTTAGAGCATCACTTTCCATGATAAAATCCAAGTTATCAACAGAAGATACATTATCAATCATGGCTGCTAAGTGTTCGCTATCTTTCAGAAGGGCATCTAGATAGCGAGTTAATTCACCCTGAGTAACACCAAATTCTTTAAGTCTGCGAACCTACAACATACAAATTTTCATTAGATTATGATAATAGATTAAATGCAGTAAGGCCATCATTCAAGCAATTCTAAACCCAAAACAATCTAGTTTTCTCTATATGCATTTGCCACCAAATGAATTCAGGGGACAATTGTAAGAGTAAAAATTAGTGATGATGACCATTGAAAATCTTCAAATCATTGTCTTAAATTCAAGTAATTTTATATCTTTCAAGATTAAACTAAGGAGCAAAACCAACAATTGAGGTATTAACAAAGCGGAGCATAAAATAACTAACTGAAACAAGCAATGAAAAGAAAATAAAAAATTGCACCATTACGAAGACAGGTGAAGCACAGCAGAGGAAACAAACCTCATGAACAGCAACTCTAATAGCATTTTGCCAATTCTTTGGTTCTGCAGTTATGGTAAGAGTGGTCACAGTACATCCTTCTCTTCCAGAATCACTATGATCCAATTCAACTGAAGTGAATGGTGGATTTGAACTCTGTAAATTTCATGCAACAGTAACATATTTAGATGCTAAGGGATAGACTATCCAGTAAATTACGAAAAACCAAATATTAAAGATTTTAGAGTGACTTAAAGATTGAACCATGATCAAAGTTAGTGGTCACATTACATCCTTCCCTTCCAGAATCACTATGATCCAATTCAACTGAAGTGAATGGTGGATTTGAACTCTAAATTTCATGCATCGATAACATATGTAGATGCTAAGGGACAGAGTATCCAGTAGATTACAAACTACTAACATTGAAGTTTTTTTAGAGTGACTTTGAGATTGAAATATGATCTGAGCTTTGACTGTCAGCAACTGGTAACCTTTGTTATGCATAGTTAAGTATAGAAAAACATGACCAAATCACCTAATTGACGTCTCCAATATTCACATAAGAGTTTCATTTTCTTTCTTACATTTCTTTCTTCTAATTATTATTCTTTAGAAGTATTGACAAAAGCTAATAATTTTTACAGCAGTATTGGGTAGGGGTGGGGGGGTATTTATAAACACTAAAGATGCATAACAGAAGCCGTGCCCCAGAAATTAAACCTTCTTTTACTAATGCTGAAAAACATGCATCAAGTATTCAGGTATGAGATATTGCATAAAGGAAACCAAATGAGTTCCTACAGTTGACGTATAGAAAGACATGATCAAGTATAGCACTGTAGCAGATAACAAGGACTTCAACTCACCTTATATCTTGTATTAATACGAAAATGAAGAGCTGACAAAAATATTCTTTTCATCAAGACAATACGCAAATCTCTGTATGTTTGGACCTTATTGACTGGAATCTGCATACAATTTCAATAAGATAATCAAAAGAGAGCACGGTGGGACACAAACACTATCATATCTAGAAGTATTAACTAACGGAATAGAGGGTACATGTTAAAAATAAGTATGAAAGGAAACAAAGTGAGGATATCTCTTGCTAATCCCAGACCATGGTAACCAAAATTACAGACACGCTCATTATTAAAAAACACAAGCTTGGTCCGACACAGAATCACCGTCTATCTAAGGAATAATTATTCAGTTAATATTAGAATAAATTTTTTTCAAGGAGTGCAAGGGCAAAGGCAGTGCACATTATCACTTAATGAAACAACGCAGAGCTATGTGAAAGAGATAGAATTTTAATGGATGACGGGATTCTAATACTATTTTTTTTCTTCTGATGCAGAGAAAGACCAAGTGAAGTCATTAAATGGCCATTATATATGTGCCAGAAGGTTTTTTGTTTCAGTATGACAAGGACAATTTGCATATGAACTGGTTCAATTTTTTACCTTACCAACTGAGCTTGTTGCTTAACACTATATAAGTTCTATTTATCATAAGTAAATCAGGAAAAACATCAATTAGACAGCTTAAAAGCATACAGTATTTGTTTATCTGAATTGTTCATTAGACCAGTAGATCTAAATGAACCAGTAAACCATAGATTTCCTTTTCATATGTTATGCCCAGCATCCTCATTGACCATATTTTTTTTATACAAGGTCTATAAAATCATCCTAGCAACAAAGATATCAGCTCCATAGTTAAATTTACAAAAAAGATAAAGGAAATAAGGTAAAAAAAATAAAAATAAACCTCTTCATACCTTGCAGAACATATTAATTGAAAAGTTTTGAAGCAACTCGTGTTGAAATATTTGTGGTGGATTCAAATTTGCACTGCTTCCAGGAAGTGACCAATTATGCGTCACAGGAGGACGAACAGCTTGTCTTTCCTTATTAAATACTTTTGATTGATCCATTGTATTTGTTGATCTTTCAATAGAATTTCCACCTAGACCAACAGACAGCTTAGGAACTAGAAAACTAGCCATTGCACCAAATGCACTTGGAGTGGCTACAGAACCTTTCTCATTATCTACACCAGTTTGCCCAAAAACAGCCTGCATAACCATAGTTATTATTGTATAAGACTCATATGAACTTAACATGATCAACTAATGCTTTTCAAATTTATATTTGACATACTTCAATCTGGCTAACAGTCTTTGGGATGTTATCAATATCGCCCACAATGTACAAAGTAGCATTTGCAGGGAAATACCAACGCTCGTGAAATTTTCGTATTTTTTCTGCATCCCACTTCTTTATCTGTTCTTCTAATCCAATTGGAAACCTTTTGCTCAGCTTGTTTTCAGAATGTAAATGTTGTAACAACTGCAATCACAAAAACTAAAGCAAATTAAATAGGGGAAAAGAGACTTTCAATATTCAGCATAAATGTCAAGTTGATTCCAGAAGATATCCTTTACAGTACCTGGCAATCAACTCGATACTCTATGGTGTTCATCATTTGAAGCTCTGAGAGTATAGCACGTCGTTCTTTTTCAATCCTAGATGAAAGGAACTTTGGATGGAAGGCTATCTGCATGCATCAATAACCATAAGGTGTGAGATAATGCCAGTCTAGAAGTACCATAGCCATCTTTACCACATTTTCCCCTTAAATGCCTCTACAGATGGCTCAAGTAGGGTCAAATAAAAAGTATAACGCCTAGATCAGATGAAACACCTTGTCAAATCTAATATATCCATTTCCACAAATTAGAAGTGGCTTATATGATAAAATAAATAAATAGTACCTCATTCAGGGCATCCAGAACAGATGGAAGGAGATCATCAGAATCCTGACATTAAAGATTCACCAATAAGCAACCACATCAATAAACAGATATGCCTAATCACACCACACAGGTATATACCAAAAAAATGCAGGATACACATTGGGAAATAGTATGCAATTTAAACATGTTCATGAAGAAGCTTTTAACACAAAATAAGTGTAGTAAACAAGAACACTAGATTTCGACTTTTAAACCATTGCCTCTTCAATTTCATTTTCTTTCTCAGGAGAAGTATCAATTTCTTACAAATTGAGCCTAATGTTGAATCTCTTTCAAAGAACTATTCACATTTTATAGTAACGATAAGTATAATTATTCCTTTCATGGCATTGACATGGATTTACCTTCTAATGTCACAAAATTTTAAGGGCTGCACATTCAGAGTACCAAGTGAGCATTGGGAGTATTCATGCGATTTGTTCTTACAACTTCAGTTAAAAAAACTAGAGCAAGTAACTGTGCTGCTCAAAATGTAAACTAATCATATTCATTAAAACATCAATAACTTTTGATATACTGCGCGGTCAAAGATACATGATAAACTTCGCTTTTCCCTGTTTGCATCTGCTTGGTTTGGATTAGTGTTTCATAAGTTGTAACAAAACAATGCTTCATAGACATCCAAAATTCCAAATGCAAAACTACCATTGACCTAATATTTGAACGCAAGACAAAGAACCGCACACCAAATGGTCCAAACCTTGGTAGTGGTAGGAGCATGGATGTGAAACACTGTATGGTGGAAATCTGTATAAGCATTTGAGCGGGCTCCTGTTCCCAAAAGCTTCTCACGTTTTTTACTTCCTAAGAAAGCAACGTGTTCAATCATATGTGCAATTCCTTGCTCGTCATCCTCTTCATCTATCGATCCCGCATGAACTTCCATGTGTGCTTCAAACCTAAAATAGCAACAAATGGATACTAAGAAGTTAGCCACAAGTGGATATTAAGAAGTTAGCCACAAGTGGATTTTAGAGAAACTGCATGGGACATATGTACAACATTTTATTTTGTAATATAATGAGTTTATCAATTTATTAATAAATCTTCTTCAAGTCACATGATCGATTGTGTAATTATTCATTATAAAAGGGTTAATGCTACATATATATTTCAAATAAGAACAAAGAACACTTTACAAAATCACATTTGTTTTAAATTGCATGCATTTCACTATTTAAAGCTATCAGTCGCAGCTTCACAATCTTGCAGAAACAACAACCACTGAAAAACATGAGGGCATAACACTGAGCTGTGCCTCTGGAAAGTGAATTGAATGATGCAAACAATTTGCCTCCAAAGCAAGCAAATGCCCTATGTTTGCACAGTGATATCAAAACATCTTTTATCACAGCCTTGAATTTGATCATTAAAATGGCATAATAAAAAAAAACTCGAGTGATAAATCAGTGAAATCCACAATTCCACCTTAAAACACCCTAGTTTTGGTTTCTATTCCAAAAAATGATTGAAATATCATGCATTTCATTTCATATCACATCAGAAAGCATTATATGTCTTTGTACTGTATGTATTATTATTAATTGTCAATCTATCATCATTTATTGAGCTCACCTGGTTGGTGGAACTTTATTTGGCAGAATCAAATAACGCAACCCATTCTTTAGTTGACCTCGATGCAACTTGGGGTGAGATGGAAGTTCAGAACCCAAAAACCCCTCTAGCCTTTCCAGTTCAGAATCAAACAAACTTAAGTCCTGTTTTTCAGCAACGCCATCGGGCCAAGCTGTGCTTGCGGCGTGTGGCTCATCTGGACCAACAGTTGCATGCGGAACTTGAACCCTCTTAACCTGAGAAAATACATTCACACAACGACATATTAAAAAATGGACAATGCTTATGCCTAAATGCAATCAAATTTAAAAAATTGAAATCTTAAACACAGGAAATTGGAATATTAAACAATGATGATAATCTCTTCAAAAACTTATCGGATAACCAGGCTATTTCGGTCCCTGAACGTGTGAGGTACTGTTGTTATAGTCCCTTAATGTCAAAATTGCAAATACATCCCAAAGCATCACTTTGTTTGTAATTTTATGGACTAAACTCACCAACAAAAAACATATTTGAGGACCAAAATGGCTAACTTATGAGACAATTGGAGATAGTTTTTGCACATTCGATACATTCAGGGACTATAATGACAGTGTCACGTCGCACACATTCAGCAACCAAAATGACTGCTTACGCAAAACGTATCCACTACAAGTCTGAATGGAACCAAACATGAAAACTGAGATGAAAAAAAAAATCAAAAAATATGTTAAAAAATTTCTGCCAGTCTACCCAAGTTTACCGAGTTCACTACAAGACCAGGGTAAATAAGGTTTCGTTTTCGAGTTAACTAAAATTTGAGTTAGTCAACTCAAAATTAATACCAGAGTAAATACGGTTTCACTACAAGGACTCGTGGAATTGATTCCACAAGTTAATTCACGACTTTAACAATCTTGATTGAAATATTAGACAATGTCGATAATGCCTTAAAAAACTTAACATGTACCAGAAGCTTCAACATAAATAAACATGAACTGAATTCAAGCATCGAATTACTCTAAATTTTGATGATATCAAAATTCTTCGAATAAGTAACGAATGAGAAAAATTCAAAAAACATGTTTATCAAGCAGAATTGAATACAAAAATCTTACATAACCATGACGAAGCTTATCCTTAGATAATCCAAAAGAAGAATTATCAAAAAAAGCTCCAGGAACAAATCTCGCAAGACTCGAACGGCGTTTCTTAGTGGAAGCAAGACAACAAGAGGCACAACTTTGGTGGAACGGTGCCGCCGCCGGTGGAGAAAGTACCGAAGAATAGTGTTTCCAAAAATCTGGTTTATTCCGTAGTAAACCTAATCCGCCATGAACAACTCTTCTTTCACTGAAAAAAGCACGTTACATAATAATTCAGTTTGAGATAAGTCGAAATGAAATACATGGAATTAGAATCGATTATTGAAATCAATTGTAACGAAGTGAAATTAGTAGAATTATTACCGTTGAGGAGAAGAGAAAGAGAGAGAAGAAGAAGATAAGAAGAAACGGTTAGAATGGAATCGAGTGGAGATTGAAGAAGGAGAGTGGCGGTGATGACGATGATGATGATGTGGAAGAGAGAGATTAGTGAGAGAAGAGGTTGTTGAAGTTGAAGCAGCCATAGGCATAACGATGATGATGATGATATGCGTACAAGCTTCTTCACCTTCGCACTCAACCTCTTGATTTTTCTTTCAGATTTTTTTTCTACTTCTCAGGAATAATGTATGTATGTGAAGCTCTCAATGTATAGTACATACAACTTTGTGGGGAGTGTTTATATACGGAAAATCACAAAATTAATTAAATACACCTTTTTAAAAAAGAATTGACAATGAGGGTGATACTTTTACATTAATTCGAATTTAATTTAGTTTTTAAATTATCTCAAAAAATATCTACATAGCATAATTTGATTAGATACACATATATGAAAAAATTATATTATCCGTGCATATAAATTAATCTATTTCAATTTTATATTAAAAATAATTTAAACATCTTATTATACAAAATAGAGGAGAAATATTTGTTGTAGAATATATTGTGCACAAAATATTTTATAGGCCTGAAGCATGGGTACTCGTTTGAACCTTTTACGATGTTGACAAAAAAATCAACACTATTAAAAGTATTTGGGTTGGGGTTTTCCTCAATTTCAAAAAATGGGGAAGATGTAGGTAATTGTGATTAGAAATCCTTCAACATACCCTTAAATTATATTCTTATGTTTATTTTTAATTTTTAAGGTGGGTCCTAAAACAAATCTTTATCATATTGTTTTTTTGTACTTCCTACTTTTTTTGATAAAAAAAATATTAAAATGCAGTCCAATTTTAAGTGATGATGGGGTGGGATACCTGAACCTCACATGATACGGAGTTGGGTTCTAATTTTGTACCTCAGTCGAGGATCAAAGACAAGGAAGACAGTTGTCATGCCTTATAGTTTCTTTTCATCCATCTAGGTTTGTTTACTATGCAAAAAAATTTAGTAACACCCTGACACAAATTATTCCGAAAATACCTCGTCTCATACTTTTTTTTTCACACTTCGTATTTTATTTTTGCCAAAAAAGGTTTAAGGAGCTTACACAAGACCTTCTATTAGTTTCTCTGAAGATTTTTTCTCTGTGTTTTCGTTTGTTTCATGTTTGAAAACTATACATGAATTCATTTCAATTACATTTACACTTGCACGTATTCAGTTTAAGTACGTAAATACAAGTATGTTTTACATATACTTAGTTCATGTGCCATTGTACTTTAGATTTTACTCAAACTCGGTTCCAGTACGTCTACGTAAACTCAATTCAAGTATGTTTATGTAAACTCAATTCAAGTGTGTTTACACAAATTTAGTTCAAGTACGTTTGCACAGATAATTGCATGACATAACCACAAAACACTACATGACAAACTTTTACAACATTAGACAACTTTTTTGTTATATATGATGTTTGGTGGACAAAAGATTATTTTGTTATTTTAGACAACTTGTAGTTTATACAAAAAATTATGTTGTGATTTAGTTAAAGACAACAATTTCAATTTTTGTCATGTCTCTTACTCCCTAATTTGTCTAGTCTCTAGAACGGTGTTACTCATGTTCAATCTCGTATTTTTTAGCATTTCATACACACCGTAAATGTTGAGTTTGAGTGTTGTAACAAAAAGACATGGGTCCCAAAAAAAAAGACATGGTATTAGTATTAAATGTGACGCGCATCCCTTCTAAGTTGTAGCTTAACCTTTGTTGAAACGTTTTGCTATAGCAAAAAAATCTCTCCTTTTCTTCTTTCACTTTTTATTTATTTTATTTTCTTCTGAAACGAAATTAGTGTAAAGACCCATTAATGGAATAGATTTGTGTGCTGTGATACAACTATTCCAAAGTGTGAAAATAGAAAAGTGTTTGGGGTTTAATTTCGCAAAATTTTTACATGTATTTACTATTCCAAATCACGAAAAACTCCTATTCCAAAGTGTTCCAACAAAACATTTTATGAAAGCTGAATGTCCTACTCCTAGTACTTCTGCCAATTACGACAATAATCAACAGAATCACAAATTCTTATTGCACACGCTTAATTGTCAGCATTATCTTCTATAAGAATGGGAGCCAACCCATGGTCTAAAATAATTTGTTTAAATACTCTTACATTATATGTGTGTGGCCTACATTTTTGGTGTCATCTCTGGATTGCTAAGTTTATTCTGACAGAATAGTTACATACAGTAAGTATAATTTTGGCACCTTTCTAGTGAGAATTATAAGTGTGATTGAATAGTACAGGAAAAAGAAAACTAGCAGGGAAAAAATTACACAAACTCGCAACCAGTAGACTCGACTGCCATGTTTCTTTTGTTGGATATTGTTGAGAGTGAGACAAGAGAATGGCTTTCTCTACACTTTTCCCACCTTGAGATCTTCCTAACTTCGTTCTTGCACAGCTTGGCAGCCACTGCCTTAAAGCCACTCTTCATGTAGCTTACAAATGCAGAGAGAAGCTGTCTGAAATATGAAATGGAAAATAAAATTCTCTAAGGAATTTGTGTTTTTTATAGATAAAAGGAACCACAAGTATACATCAAATCAATATTAAAGTCCAAAAAATTCGGAAACTGAAACCTAGTTAGAAGGTGTCAGTAGTGTATCCAATGTCAAATAATCGTTTTGACAATTGCATGAATATTGCATCATTGAAACAATATTTTTCACACATTAAGTCAAATATGCATATATCAAATAAAGAATACAAAACCTTTTTGGTTCAAATTCATTACTTTGGTAAAAAAGAAGTTTGCAAAACCTATATTCCAGTTAAGGAGTAATACTACAATAACTTCTACACTATCTATCACAGATTCACAGTACATTCATTTATAACACAAACATGTAAGATCAGTCAGAATATAACATCAGGGCATATAAGTTGAAAGATATTGCACTTACAATGGCGAGCAAGGAGACCGTCCCCCATTTACGTAGTGGACGAATAAAAATGAATCATAGTGTTGGCCATTGATAAAATAAAAGCCCTGCAGCTTTCTTACACACTTGAAAGACATTTTCTTGTATAAATTGATTGCTGAGATATTGAAAGAAATCACGTGCAAGTAAACCGCTCGGCACGTTGGAATGCTTGAAGCATACTTTAAGACCTCCCGTATCAAAGAAGAAGCTGGTGATGAGGAACAAATTAGATTACCAATCATATTACTGGAGGACTTTAACAAAATTAAAATACAAAACAAACTGCTACCTATTCCAAGGCTCCTATATGCTTCCACTACTCCCAGTGTTAGAACATACACTAAAGTCTGGTCAGATTTGGCTGAGTCATATCCAAGCAAATCCACTATCTACAAGAATAATATTCAATCAACAATTAACAATTATCAGCAAAAGGTTAAACAAAGAATTACAGAGGGCCTACTCTATCGGTTGAGACATTTTAATCGGATTTATAGCAAATAATTTGAGTAAGTCCATTACCTAATGTTCAGCACTTAGCACCAAAAGACTAGGATATAACACCAATTGATAAATTGGTGAATAATGTTATTGAAATGCACAACGCACAGACAATACAACTAAGAAAAGGTTTCCCAAATTCATATTACTCCTACATAGAGTATTCTCTGTCTACTTATTAAAAAAAAAAAAAAAAACGGGTATTGTCTGTCCAAACTTACAATTCACACAAGCTGGTAAATTGTTCACTAATGCAATTGAATCACACAATTCAAACCCTATACAACTTGTTATGAAAAACCAGGAGTTATGTGACTCCTACCAGAGAGTATTTTGATATTCTCTGTCCAAACTTGCAACATAAACACAGCCAGTTTTTTACTAGGCACTACTTTTTCTTTTCTTTTTTTCCGGTTTCACACAGGTTCCCTCCTTGGGAGTTAAATTAATCCTATTCAAGGCACAGTCTGACATCAAAAGTGGGCACCACTCCCAGCCAGAATTTGAGCCTTGGTTCGCTATGTTGTGGGAGACTAACCCGTTCCGCTAGACCCAACCCCGGTTGGTTCTACAGCATATATTTTTAATAGGCTAATATGTAACTGCCCATAATTGTCACCATACAAGTTATAATCAAAATGTACCACTAGTTTCAGACACCACTACAATATATATTCCTAATGGATAACTACTCATAAATATGTCTTCAAACAATTTATAAATACATAACTACGCATAAGTGAATCATAAGTCATTTTCTCCTCCAAGAATATTAAAATAAACACTCCAAATGGGAGGTTTAGTTGGGTTGTAAACTAATGGATCATTATCAGGTCCGTTTAGTTCTTGGTTCCCATCAGACTAATAAAAAGATCAAGCCACCTAAGCAGACAGTGTAAACTAGGAATCAAATATTACATCAAACACGGCTATCTTAAGTCAAAAAGATTGATAGACTCAAATTTTGGTATCAAGGAATGCATACTTCTGCATCAAGTTTCTCTTGGCTTGAACATAGACATATCACATACTTTGTTTGGGTTAAGAAGATTGATTGAACACATTTTCAACAAGAATCAGCTAAATAAAAAATCCCTTTATAGCAAACAAGTAAATCATGAAAGCATCAAATAGCCACACTTTCCACAGAGTAGTAGGAACAGAACACGTTCTGTTTTCAGGCAAGTTTTTCATACAACACTTCAAGAGATAATTCAATATGCATACAGTTATATATAAAGGGGATCAACCTCACTTTCTTTTGCAAGAACAATCCGCGCTGTTACAAATCCAATAAGTTCATCACTTTGGCCATTCGGCCGACTAAGATCAACTGCTCCCCATGATACGATATCCCGTCTGTTTACCACATCTTCGAAAAAAGCAGATTCATACCTGAGATTCATAAATATGTTAAACCAAACACAAATCAAAATGCTCAAACTTGAAACCAATGGAACAACAACACAATGATCTCACCTGATGGGAAATAATCGACCATGAAGACGCTCTAAAACATCGAAATCAGACGGTCGTATAGGCCGATAGCATATTTTTGATTGACTAGACCCTTTCGGGTTTACCATTGATCGTTATTTCCACTTAATTCACAGAAAATATCTGATATACTTGTAAAATCCAAGTATCAACAACCACTTCCATTCACAGAGTAGTAACAATGAAAAAGGCCATTTAACACTTGATAATTGCAATAACTGCAAAATAAACAATAAACACAAAAATAAATAAGAAAACAAATAAGTATATACAAAAATTGGCTCAAATCTTGGATAAAAATTACATTTTTCTGGGAAAAAATATATTTAGTTCTTTGAAAAAGAAGTAGAAAGAGCTATAAACCTAGAAATGAAATGATAATTGATGAAGAAGTAGCTGTAGCAAATTGATTTGATATGAATTGATTAGAGGCACGCGAGAATTGAATTTGATGGTGCAGATTGAGATTGAGATTGTGATTGTGATTGTGTAATTGAGTAATTTTCACAAACAAGTGATGGTGTAAAAGATAGATATCATACCGAAATTATGATGATTGTTTCGTTCGGATCACAGCAAGTAACAAAATGAAATGAATAAATCTATGTATGAACTCGACTTTAACTAACCCCTTTTCAATGTTCTTTCATACATTATTTATATTTCCTTTTCATTTTTTATTTATTCTTAGTCCTACCTACCTTTGATATCTCTTTTTTCAGGGAACCTATTTCCTATCTTATTATTACCATTTCTTGGGATAATTTGCGGGACAATTAAAAAATACAATGAAATGTTTGTCTTACGCAAAAACAAAAATAATAGGTGCTCGTGAACTTAACTTGGTATGGACAATGTATAATATATATAAGGTTTGGTATTCAAACTCTGACCACCACCAAAAAAGAAAAAACCAAAACAATAGAATGAAAAAATGATATGAATACAAGAGAAATTTTTTTCATAAAATGTTTATTCAAATATAATTTCTCTTTATTATTTGATTAATTTATTAATTATCCCATTCTTTCCCCTAAAAAAAAATTGTCCCATTCTTTATTTCCCTAAAAAATTATCCCATTCTTTCTTCGCAAGTATTCGTCTTCGACTTTAAACTAAAAAAACAAGCTAAGGCAAATTGTTTTTTTTTTCTTTTAAATTAATTTAGCTGCTAGTAATTCACAATTAAGATAAATAAGTGAGTAATTTGAGGTTTGAAATTCGGTCCTAGATCTTTATATATCGAAATTCAATATTAAAATAAAAGTTTTTATACGTATTTAGTCCTTACAAATAGGAGTTTTTAAAAATTGGTCTCAGTATTCCCTAATCCCGACATTTTGTCCGGCCAAAATTTAATCATTTAAAATCTAGTCATTCTCCCCTATTAATCACTGTCATGTCATTAAAATTTAATGGTGTGGCACTGTTGATTGGCCAAAAGACATGTGAATGGACAAAAATACCCCTCCTCTTCTTAGACCAATTCGAAATGACATCTTCAAAACCTGAAACCTCTTCTCTTCTCTCCAAGCAACATACCAGTAAACATTAAGGAAGATGGGTATGAGAATAAAGAAATTTGTTGATTCCCTTTCATTGATTCCAGCCTGTTCATAACCATAACTCTTTCATCATCTCTTAAGAAATTCATCCACTAATTATACAAAATTATTGGAAAAAAAAGTCAAATTAGATCCGAGATAAACAGAGCTTGATTGAAGAGAGAGTAGAGTGCAGATGATGAATTTTCTCAGACATGTGACTCATGCGCTTTTCACACTCTTCTAAATACAAATCCCTTTATGTTAGCTTTTTATTGGTTTCTTCAAGAACCGATTCTGCATACAAATAATTCGTCAAAAAACGAAATGCAAAATAAAAGACATGAATATGAGTGTTTGATTGAATACCTAAGTGAGCGATTTTGAGGTTGATTTGTTTGAAATGATCGATTGATTCAAAATGTGTTGGTATCGCCGTAATGCTTTGAATTTCCACCGTGTTATGGCGGCTGTCGGAGATGCGTCTTCCGTGTTCAACCCATCCCTTCCCTCCTTATAGATTTGAAAAATCATGTTGGTAGAGAAGTAGAACATACATTTCGAAGGAAGAGTTGCAGAATGAAGGTCCTTGTCACCGTCGTTGATTTCCAGATCTGGATCCAAAGGGTAAGAATGGTAGAACAACTTCAAAGGGTAAGGATGGTAGATCTGGATCCATGTGTTCCTTCACCAGATTCGTTGATTTCCAGATTAGTTAATTCTCACCGAGTTATTCTATAAGCATTTATTAAAAGACATCAACTAATTTATATGAATGCATCTTTTAATAAAGTTATAACTAAAAATGAAAATCACACACCTTGAGGGTTGCTAAAAGACATCTTCCTGAGTGGCTTCTAGTAAAACCTCATGTATAGCCATTAGCTTTATATTTAATCCAATACCAAATCAAAAGCTATGACAAATCAACAAAAATACTTTTAAAAATGTCTTGATTAAAAAAACAATTTGATTACGACGATTTCAAATAATTCACAAATAAACCATTCATATTGAATAAAGACACTTCTTTAATTTTTTTCGATGGGTATAATTAAACTTGTAAATTGATTAACACTACTAAAGCTGCTATAACAAAGGTTGTCAGGCTCGAAAAGGGTCCGTATACTCGATTCGTAGATATCTCATGCCCCCGTGTTATCGCCGTCAATGTTATGGTCATCAATGTATATGATAATGTCTTCAAACATCCAAATCTCTAAAGAAATCTCGCTCATCATCAAAATCACCACCACCATCATCATCTTCACCAGCATCCTAACCGTCATCATCATCATATATCATCATCGCCATCATCATCAAATTCTGCCCCAGATGAAACACATTGAACAAGGTAGCGATTACACGAAAAGGAAGCAAGTGAACGTCGTCGATGAAAACAAACAACAAGTAAGTGATTTACAAAATACAAACTTGAGAGAACGTCGAAGGTGAAGTGTTCGCCAACTATGGAGGAGAGATCGGACATCGTCGCTGAGAGAGTGTCTTTTCGTTTCTAACCCGAGTTAGACAAAGTAACCTTTCGTTTCTAGGGCTATAAGATTCTAGGTTTTTTCTATTCATATTTTTTGTTTGATTTGGAATTTGGGCCGTATTTTAGACTTTTTTCAAAAATAAAAAATTGCTTTTTAAAAAAAGTTCATGGACTCGGTAAACTTGTTCTAGACTTGCGAGTCTGTGCGAGTCTACTGTGTCTGTACGTTCCAAATGCCTTGACTTAAGCAAAATATAACCATATGATATAGCATCCCCAAATAGATATGAAGATGAGCTTACATCAGTTTCCACCCAAAAAATTGTTCCACAAGTCATCAGAAACATTTTTTATATTATCAGTAAAAAGAAAGACTTAGATTTGAGAGCACACGTTGGGGTGATAGGAATTGCATATGATGGAGACCATCTTCAAATATCAAAAGCAAAAAACCAATTGCAAAGCACAACAATAGCACCTTAAAGAGATATATGCAATCCGTTTTGCTTTGTATTTCAATTTTAGATTTTAGATGCTATCATGTAAAAATGATATTTTTTTTGGATAGTCTACTTGGTAAGAAATGTATTTTCTCTTTCAATGAAAAGAAGATAGTTATTCAGCTATGTAGCATCACAACTCATGAAATTGTATTCAATTATTTCATTTTCTTAAATTATTACAGGTGTCGATGTTCAGTGGTGTTCGGATCTATGTCAATGTTTCATAGTTATTGAATTATCTTTTCCAAACACTTCCAACAAAACCTATTGAAACTATCTTGGCAAAGCTTAATCATCAAGGAAATGGACAGCTCCTGCTGAAGGGTCTAGAGTAAATTTTTTGAACAAATAGAGGTTGATTTGAAGATTACATTACCAGAATTGAAAAGGCCAAATATATTGCCTTTTATCTTGTTTCCAGCTACCAGTCCTAAACAACGGACCGCTTGAGTTGACCTTTTTATCTTGTTTCAAGTTGTCAGTTCTAAACAACAGACCGCTTGAATTTACCTTTTTTTTTATCTTGTTCCAAGCTACCAGTCCTAAACAACGGACCGCTTGAGTTGACCTTTTTATCTTGTTTCAAGCTACCAGTCCTAAACAACGAACCGCTTGAGTTTGCATTTTTATCCTGTTCCAAGCCGCCAGTCCCAAACAACGGACCGCTTGAGTTTGCATTTTTATCCTGTTCCAAGCCGCCAGTCCCAAACAACGGACCGCTTGAGTTTACCTTTTTTTATCTTGTTCCAAGCCGCCAGTCCTAAA
>Ga0228710_1004693_pt1 | contig 21508 bp, 10 predicted proteins | sample MedpolnodulmetaG_FD_177995 | JGI IMG/M metagenome (GOLD analysis project Ga0228710, IMG submission 177995) | Root nodule microbial communities from Medicago polymorpha collected in Santa Monica, California, United States - pink nodules | ecosystem: Host-associated > Plants > Roots > Nodule... | reverse complement strand
GTGAGGATAGGTGGAGTAGGAAGTTAGAGGATGATGGGGGTTTTACGGTTAAGTCATTGTACAACAAGTTTGAAGGGGTGTGGGGGGGAGGGAGTTCACCCAGAAGAGGAAAGAAGGGTGTTTTGCCAAATTTGGAAATTTGAGGCACCATCGAAAGTGGTGGCATTCTTTTGGGAACTCCTACTAGATCGTACTCTGAATAGACTAAATTTGGCAATTAGGAACATTTTACCCTTGGGTGAGTGCATTATTTGCGTTTGTTGTGAAAGGGAGAGTGAAACTTCAACCCATCTTTTCTTACATTGCGATATGGCGAAAAACACTTGATTGCATTTGATGTGGTGGTTAGATATTATTTTTGTTATCCCGCCTAATTTGCTTATCCATCAGGAGTGTTGGAGTGGGGGGTCAATCCATAAAAAAATTCAAAAGGGTTTGAGGATGATTTGACGTGCGGTGTGTTGGGTGATTTGGAAAGTTAGGAACGATCATATTTTCAATGATGTATCTAAAACCATAGAAGATCTTGTAGAGGAGATAAAAGTTTTTTTCGTGGCGGTAGTTGTTGGAAAGGTTTAACATTATGGCTTGTATGTACTATGAATGGATTTGGTGTCCGCGTGATTGTTTGATGAGGTAAGTGTGGTGGTAGGAGGGTTGCCTTCATCGTGCGCAGCTGCTGTTTTCTGGCGTGCTTTTCTGGTCTTGCACAGGGTGCTTCAATTGTGTTGTTTAAGGGCCTACTTTGGCTCTTTTTACTACCTTTGCGGCTGGCATTATTGCTGTTGCATTGGTGTTCACAGGTTGGCTCTTTTTTTTGGTTGGTGGGACTGTTTTGTTATTGGGTTTAAGTGTTCAACATATTTACGACGCTTTGTATTGTTTCACTGTTTAACGAGATTTTTAGTGTGTCTTGCACGAGCTTGTGGTTAACAATATTTGCAGATTAAAAAAAAATCTACATTTAGTTTCTGATTGTGTTGTAAGGCACAATTTAGCATTTCTCAAAGTTTAAAAGTAAAATATCTCAGACAAATATTGATGTGATTGGACATGTGATTTTTTTTTTACACTGTTGGTGCATATCCATTAAATTCAGTTGAGAATGGTGAGATTTGAATAAGCTGACTCGCCAATGAAATGAAAACCTCCGTAAAAACAAATATATTAAGCTGAAAGAAAGTAACCAGCACTACAAAATTGAATTGCTATAACGAACGGAGACCGCCAATATATGCACAAGCACTAAATTTTAGAGCCCTACCTCAATAGAATGTTGTAACCCTGTACCATCACCCAAACTATATTTTCAAACAAACACTAAATTCTACATTCTATTGCCGGAATGAATGTTACACAAAACATCATAATTTATCGATCTAACACTGGTTCGCAGATCAATGCGGAAATTCCATGCCTGTACTTGCAACACATTGCTTGCGCTGCCTTTCTGATATCTCCATATGAAATAAGCTGTTAAACAAACAACTACTATACCTTTAACTGTCATCTTCTATCAGGTCTACTTATTTCCACCGGAAGATGTGAATCAAGCGTCGATAGGATCTGCGGCATTGACATGCCTCCAGAAACGACAATTTCTGCACAATTTAGCCAATGTTAAAAATATATTGGAGTGAGTTCAATTATAGTTTTCATATGTTTTGCATCTTCATTCCTTGCAACCTAAAGTGCATTTAATGAATATGAATTGCTACACTTGCACCTAGAGGCATTTAATGAATATGAATTGCTCATAAAAAGTTGCAACACGGTTAAGGTGTGTTTCATAGTGAATTCCGCAAGTATAAACAGTATGCAAGTGACATGTATAATTGTATAAGTGATATTTATGGCTCAGTTGGGTAAAACAAGATAGTTATTACTCAGTTCATTGTCTCCCAATTCTAAATCACAAACAAAAATCAGGCTCCAATTTTACTGCACCTCCACAGAGGAAGCTCCAAAAAGTACATCTTCATAATATTAAAATGAGTGCAACGTAATTCAGCCTGCTTTTAGTTCTACAGTGTAAGACGAGTAACTTTAAAAACTAGTATAACTCACCAATTCCTTCCCGAACTGATAAGTTTGGCCTAATGACATCCTTGGTGTTGACAAGAAATATATCACCAATATAAAGATGGTTTGTGGGAACATAGACACAGCATAACTCCTCATCTCCAGAATAAGTCTGTGAAACAGTGATATAATTAAAATAGTTCAATTCAACAAAAGTTTTAAAGCCGTGATAAGCAGATAATCTTTATTAATTATCACTAATCCATATGGACTCATGCATGATTCCAAACTATTGAGCACAAGTTAACAGCTAGAAGGAAAATTGAATGAGCATTCAGAAAAATGACAACTGATTATAAATTACATCATTAACCTTCACAACAATATAGTAAATTGCAATATCGTATGGCTCTAGAGAGATAAACAACCAAGAAAAAAGAACATAAAACTCTACATGGAAACCAACAAGCATCAACTATGTGCCAAAGTCCTAATGGGCATTGGGCATTACCACATGGACCTGTATAGCACACCAGCAACAAAGATCAGAATTCTATCACTTCAACCAGGATCACAGTATAAGGAACATGGAACCAGTGACATTGATAGAGTTTAGAAAATAGGGTAAATTACGCTCACCTCACTTGATAATATCTTCTTAAATAATATTAACAACCCCTCTAGTTTTTAATTAAACACAAACCTCCCTTAAGGTTTATTCAAAGTGACAAACATCTCCCCTCTAATTAGCACTGTTAGTTTCCGGTTAATCAACCCCTCTTTCATTTACCCTCTTAAAAATGGTTGGGTTTTTATTTGCTCAAGAAGCAATCGTGCATCAATAATTTTCAAGTTTGTAGAAAATGTTGGCCTTTTGACTTCTTTAGAGTGTCATTTGATAGATTTGCTATACTTAAGAAGGCTGGGATCCCTCCAAAACACACACTATTCCTAGCTCTTATTATGAGAACTCTTTTCCTACATATGAGGAATGAAATGAAACGTAATGACGGCAAACCTTTCAAAAGATTAGCGACTCAGAAAACAGATGTTTCAAAAGCTTTTAACAGGGTTTAAGATTTTACTGTGTTGTTTGTGGTGAATCTATATTATGAATTTTTTTTTCTAAAAAGGAAGTAAATTAGTTAGATGATTGTTTTTGTCCAACCTTATCTAGATCCACAACTATTTCGGCGTCTAGGAAAATGGTGACCGCATTAGGTCCATCATTCTTCCCAAATGCTTATAATTTTGAAACTGAAGGCGTTTATTACTAGCTTTTACTAGGAGTTTGTAGTTTTCCACAAACATGAAAGTTTAATGGAAGGGAGGCATTTATCATTCTTGTACAATTAAAATTTTCAGCAAATAAAAACCCAACCCAGAGGGTGAGACGGTGGGTGGGAAGAGTTAATTAAATAAGAATTAACAGTGTTAGATTAAATGGAGGGGAGGTGTTTGCCACTTTGAATAAAAATTAAGGGAGATTTGTGTTTGATTTAAAATTAGAGGGGGTGCTAGTTCTATTTATGAAGACCTCAAGAGAGGTGAGTGTAATTTACCCTAGAAAATAAGCTTTAATGAATTCCCCTCAAAGAGTTGCACAAACACGTGGATCTGGTGGATAAACTGAGTAGTATGGGATGCTCGGTGGAGTATTTAAGTGTCTTGGTTCTTTCCCTCTTGATAACTAGCTTTTAAGAGAGGGTTCCCCAAGTGCCCGGATACTTATCTATTGCTATCAAAGCAGGTTGTCGGTGGTTCCGAAAGGATTAGTAAGGCGTTATAGAGGGCCAACCGTGGGACATCAGCTCTCAAGGGTGGTGCTATGATAGAGACTTGGGTATTATGAGTGCCTAAGTTCCACAACAGAGTAGTATGGGTGCTTGGTTCTTCCCCCTTGATAGTTATCTTTTAAGGGAGGGTTCCCAAGAGCTTGAATACTTATCAGAAAACAATTCTCAGCCTTACATGGGCAAAAAAATTGTCATAAAACCTCCCTATAAATACACCACATACAATTAAATAACTGCTACATAGTTGCCCAATTCCCATCATATAGTTGTTTCATTACACAATCAAATAATCTACCATATAACAAAACTGTCATATTATAATTCTGTTTTGTTATTTTGTCATTTCTCCTAGAGTACACAAGACACATTATAATTCTGTTCTGTTATTTTGTCATTTCTCCTAGAGTACACAAGACACATTTTAGACTTGTTTTCTGCATGATCCAGAACTGGCCCACATTTTGACATTGGGATCTAACATTGTAAAACACCAAGTTAAGCAACAATAAAAGAAAAAATTTCGAACTAAAAAGCTACTAAAGTAGAACTATTTAAGAAACCTGAAGGACAACAGACGAGGTGATGAATCCCAGTGCATATTCACCCACACGTGGATGTCGAATGATGGCTACTTCTTTGAAGGCTTGTGAATTTTGATCTGTGGCAGCACATGTGTTAACATAAGCATCTCTTACCCGCCATTAGATATACATTAGCATCACAATAAAGAGTAAGATGTTGCTGTCTCCATGAGCTTAGCTCAGTTTGTAAGGGACAATGTATAATATATGCAGGGGCCGGGGTTTGAACCCCGGACACCCCACTTATTCACCTTAAAGGTGAATTTCTAGCCACTAGGCTGCTTGACCAAAAAAAAGGAGTAAGATGTTGCCAAACACACCTGGTGATATCGCAGCACTAATCTGCTTAGAAGCATTATAGATATGACGAACAAGAGGCATTCTCTTGATAAACCACTCCCCAAGTCCCAGGACAGATGCACCCAACCATGATGACATGAAAATCCCGATCAAGAAGATGAAGGTTATGGAAGTTATGAATCCAAGACCTGACCAAGAAGTTTAACTGTTTAAGCAATTATTTCAACATATTAAATGCTACCATGGCATCCAGTAGGTAACATAATCCACACCATTGTATAAAGACAACTCAAAAGTTAACTTCCGATTAACTACTTTTGGTTGGACCTTTTTCTGGACAAAATTACCCTCAACAATTCAATTATTTTTCAAAATTAAATTTAAATCTAAATATATGCCAAAATTATAGGACCATACCATTGTATAAAGGCAACTCGAAAGTTAACTACTTTTTGGTCGGACCTTTTTCTGGACTGAATTACCCTTGGCAATTCAATTCTTTTTCAAAATTAAATTTAAATCTATAAATCTAAATATATGCCAAAATTATTTTTCTGCTACAAATTTGCCTTCAATAATCCAATCTTATTTTCAAATTTGAATTTCAAAAACGCTTAAGTTGAATTAAACTAAAACAAATATTTAACAATAAAATACACACACACACAACTATATACAAAAGAAAAAAATGCAGGCAGATAGAGACAACAGCAGCAACCAATAACATATTGTTTGCACGTAAAAAAATGAATTACTGATGTACCCTTTAAATCGACACTTTATTGATCTTGGGGGGGGGGGGGGGATGTGCATTATCAAGTGCCATACAACAGAAGCACTTACCAAAGATATTGATTCCAAGATGAACATAGATCGGAGAAAAAAAACCATCCACAAAATGAATGAACCACCAGGTAATGTAGAAGGTGATTGCAATTGGAAAAAGAATGACACTTCAATAAGAAGAAAAAAGACAATGAGAAAAAATAAATAAAACAGGAATTCATAACAAATGGCAGCATAAAAAGATGTCAAATAATACTATAATAGCATGCTCATGAAAAATCCCTCAAAAAAAAAAACATGTTCATGAAAAGGAAAGAAGGCGTAAAAAAGGCAATCATACAAAATCAAAAAATCTTCTAAGTTAAAATTATCATTTTTTAATCTTTCGAAGCATATCCATTGACAACAATTTCCACAAAAAGAACTAAAACACAAAGATAAGTGACCTTGAGAATGTCAACAAGCTAAAGCAAAAACTACTCTGAAATGTTAAGGCAACAAACCATGATGCACGGACATGGTTTTCAACCCTAAGATAACGCTGTGCATATAATCATCTTCAATAATTTCAAAAGATTTTCCATATCTCCATCACTTAATCCTTTTTAAACCAGTGATATTGAGAATATTGCATATTTTTATCTAACTATTGTGAAAATAGACATTTTGGCTATAATTTGATTGGTATGGTACAATAAGCAATTGGGAGATCTATATAGTCTAGAACCAAGGGGTTTTAATCAATTAGGACTTGCCATTAAGGACTACAACTTTGAATATATTATTGACCGTATTGACAGTACATAACTTATGAACCAGTTCACCTTGTACCAACAACCGTTAGATCTGATGTTTTGAATTTTTCACTACTCAACTCCCCAGATTTGGTAATCACTTAAAGGATAGAATGGTAAATTTATCTCCTCTCCCCCCCATCTACCGAAACTCCTCCCCCTAACTGTTGATTTCTCTGACCACTCCTCCACCACGGCCCCCAATCTCGCCATGATCTGATCAATCTCATAGTTTTATCATAAACCAATCTTCCAAACTTCTCTTACCACCATTATGCTTCCTTTACTTGCAGCTGCAGTAACACAACCTTGGTTACTTCCTCCAACCCCACACCACAGCCACTGCAACAATAACATAAACAGCAAACCTATGAATATGATCACAGACTCCGAAAATCTCTTCTATTCCATCAGAGTGTGAATAATTCTCTCCACTCCCAGCTTCACTCCAAGGCGCATTCTCTTAGAACCTCTAGCTGCAAATTTGGCCTCCATCAACGGGGTATTTGTTAAACTTCTTATTGTAACGGTTATGGGCAGAACTATGTCAATTATGTTGTTCGATTTTAGTAATAAGAGTAGTGCTAGCAACACTCTCTTTTGAACACTCTTATTGGCTTAAATCATTGTGGGTCTACACATTGAAAATAGAACCCCCACAAAGTGGTGGAAAATACATTGATTATATCCAATAAAAGAGTGAGTGTTAGAGAGTGTTCAAAAGTGAGTGTTGCTAGCATTCCTCTTAGTAATAAATAGATAATGGAAAGGAGAAAGTGATTAAGGGATAGTTATTTAATGTATATGGGAGGGAGAGACCAAGACTCTTGAATTTTTTGAGGGGAGAGACCAAGACTTTCAAATTTCTTGGAAGGAAACCATTTGTAGTCGTAAACCTTTATTTTCTTATCGCTAATTTTGTTTCAGCTGTATTTCTTGTAACAATGCTGATCCTCTGCTTCTGAAACAGAATTTCCAGCATTTAGCGTAATAAATTTGTTGTTGTTTTCTAAATTTATCAATATAGAAACCAGTTTCTATCAGTATTATTTTAGAACAATCTAGAAGATTCCAGCAAAGTCAATGTTGTCGATGAGTTTCTGAAGATAATCTGAAAAATGGGTTGGAATCCTTCCTTTGATTTTTCCTGGCAGAAGACGGTGGGACTTCTCAAATGATGTGAAAGTAAAGGTCCTGGCGCAGCCATTGAGAATGTTAAAGGCAACGCTGATCTAATTGCACGGGTGGGGTTGTGGTGGTTCGAGTCAGAGAGAAAATAGGAGGGGTCAGATTTTTTTGCTTTTCTTATTAAAAAAATGTTCTGAGTTCGAAGATTTTTTATTCCCTTCCCCAATTTGCCAAAAAAGGGTATGTCCTCTACTTTCCAACTTCCATACCCTAAAACTACATAACTAGCGAAATTTCTCATATACTAGCAGAAGAGAGAAGTGTAACTATCATGTAATGGTAACATTTGGTTCACGATACAAACACATATACACCAAGATGGCAGCATGAATTAAATGTAGATAAAAAAATTAGAGGAAATGAATTCTTTTTATATCATCCATCTCAAACAAAAGATGGTGAAAGATCTTTGTAGTGTGTGCACTAGTTTGACATGTAAGAATGTAAAGTGAGAAGATATTAGGTTGAAGAAAGAAATGCTCACCATCCGGTCATGAACTTTTTTGATGCCCAGCTCTGAACAACTTTGGAAAAAGTCTACAAATTGACAGAAACAACACATGGCGATCTGTCAGACAAATACTTCAGATAAATTCCTTTATGCAACAAAATGAATAGGATAACTAAAACCAGGTTTAGGTATTCAAATTCACAAAAACAAATAAAATTGCAATATATATGAACGGGAATTATAAAGCACCACCTTGTACTTTAACTTAAAAAAAACAGATTCAATTTACCAAACTCCTCCATATGAAGAAACTTGCAAAATTATGTTAATCCAAACCAGGGGGAAAAATGAACCAATACTAGCTCTATGGTATGTATTTGAGTATTTCAGTGTTGTAAAATAGCAGCTATAGCGGCACGACAGTGTAGCAGAATTTGACAAACCACTATTGTTCCAATATACATGTTATTTGGTACAAAGTGTTGTCAAATAGCAGCTATAGAGGCACTAGCACCATCGTTGTGTGTAGCATATTTTGAACAAACCTCTATTTTCTGCAATCACTTGTTGTCAATTGCTGATCAGCAATTGACAACACTGGTGAATTTCGACTAGAGCTAAGAACTAGCATTGGTGCTGTTAGTTCAAAGGTGACAACAAGTTAATCCAATTATATGAAAAGCAATAGTTTCAATTGATATATAAAAATTATGAATCCAAGTCAAAGAAATCCCTGAAACTAAGGGACTCTTTGGATTGGCTTATTTAAACTTATCTACTGGCTTAAGCATTTGTGTGACTGTTTGGGAGAACTGATGAAAACAACTTACGACTTGCTTATAAGCTGTTTTCAGCTTATTTCCATAGGTTCTCCAAGATAGCTTATAAAAACATCTTATAGCTTCTACTAAAACAATTTGATTGTGTTTATCTTGTGTGATTGGACTAACTTATTACTAATGATAACCATTTATGCTATTAGAAGCAAATTAATCAGCTTATTTCCATAAATTCAATCACTCATGCACAGAATATAGATTAATCAAATACTTAAAAATTCAACCGAATGAAGAACAATTGGAACCCTAACCTCTCTGCCGGCATGATGAACGGAGGAGGAAGATGAAGAAGGTTTGGAAGCATTGGAGTGGTCGCCGGAATTAGCGACGGGGATGAGAAGCTCTCGATCTCTGCCGCCGATGACAGTAGAGGGGGATTTATCGTCGACCATAACTGGAGGAGGAAGAACCATTAACGACGCCGTTTCAAGTTTGGCAAAACTGGACAATTGTGTCCTTTTGCTTCGCTTCTTCTGCAACAACTCCGTTGTAGACTCCGTTCAAAAGACCAATTTCTCAATTATTTTTTGTTTCCTGTGGTGGTTTTTATTTCTCTTTATTTAATTTTAAGTTTAATTGAAAATAATAAAATATTCAGTTAATAAAGGAATTTCTCAAAAAAAGGAATTTCTTTAAATCTGTTTTTTAATAAAGGAATTTGTTTTTAAAATCTTATCCTTATTTTTGTTGGAATTCAACTACTTTTGTTGACTACTAGATGGATTTAAAATAAATAAAAAAATAGAAATTTTGGGTGATGAAATTGAAAGGATTAAGGATGCATGTGACGTACATGTGAAGACATGAAGGAAAAAAAAAACATTTTAGTTTGTGACTACGTACATGGCAGCCTGTTTTTTCGATTGAGGTTAGTTAAATGAGTACCGTGTCTATGCTGTCAAGTGTAGTTCATGAGTTGTCTCCTTTGGCTGAACACTGTTGGAGTGCTGGGTTGCCTTGCAAAATGGTACTCTCTGTATTTATAATATAAGAGTAATGATATTTTGACAACCATTTGATGACAACATTTTTGACAACCTTATTTTTGTTTTTTTTCATTGGTCAAAAACAATAGAGAGAAAAAAAGGAAGAGAGATGATAAGTACATCATGTGAGTATGAGAGAGAAAGTTGTACAAAAGTCATAAAATTATTGTACAAATATCATTTCTCATAATATAATATATATGATGTGAAATATAATGCGAAAGCCCACACACATTACACATCTGGAATATTTCACAAATTTAGGGTTGAATGAACATGAAATGTGTTTGATTTAGCCTACATTGTAGAACAAATGCAGTTGATGTTTAGCTCATGCTTACTTTCCTTTTTGAGCCATTTCACCCCAGTACTAATGTATTACTTCTGGTAGTATATGATTTTGAAACTCAGTATTCTATCAAACAAACCCTTCGAGACCATTGAAGAGAAATTGCAGATTAATCATGTCCTTTAGTTGATGGTAATGTTCACTTTTTAAAAATAATAATAAAAATAAAAACAAAAAAACTTAACTCATTTCATTAATCAAAAGAGATGAAATACAAGGAGGAACAAAATCAAAGACTTGGCGACTAACATAGGAAATGGCCGCTCTAGCTAGATTATGAGTTACCATATTCACTTGTCTCCGAATAAACTTAACCTCAAAGTTACAATTTGAGACTTAAATAAGTCTAATATTGTTAACAATGGCATTGAACTCTGATGCACATTCTGCTAGAACAAACAGCATCTATGAGGACTTGTGAGTCGCTTAGAAATGTCACACTTTGTAGTCCCAATTCTTGCACCCAATTCATGACATTCAACATAGCCAATGTTTCTCCCTCATACACCAGCATGTTTTGCGGATACCACCCTATCAATGCTCGAACAGACTGACCTTCTGCTCCGCATATGCAATAACCGAAACATGTTTGGTTCTGCCCATGAAAAAAACTTGTGTCGACACTGCACTGCAGCTGTCTGTTCTGTCCAGTGCTGTTCCGGCTTCTGCTGTTGTTTTGGTTGTTTTTCGATCGCTTTAGATCGTGTGCTGTTCCGGCTTCTGCTGTTGTTTGGTTGTTTTTTATCGCTTTAGATCGCACACTGCGCGAACACCCTGCCATTCAGACTACAGTAAACTTACCAAACACAGAATTTGATTGCCACTTGATCCTTTGCAGCTCCAAATCCAATCATTTCTATTATGCCAAATCCCTCACACCATCGTCAAGACTCTACTAACAATTACCTTAGATTCACGCACACAGACATCCAACAGAACCCCTCCCACTTAATTAAAACGAGATAAACGCGACTGAACCGTTGAAAGCAGTCTTGCACCAGTCCAACATTCAATACTAGTCTGACATTCAAAGATCAGATGCATCTCAGTTTCGACAGATGAATCACATAATTCATAGTTTTTCAGGCAAGGAATATGACGGTCCTGAAGTTTGTCTTGTGTTGGTAAGCACCATCTACAAATTCAACATATTAAATTACGCACTTTAGGAGGTACTTGAGCTCTCCACAAACTGCCCCAATCTCCCGGCATAAGACACCTCTCTTTCTTCAAAGACCTTCGCAAAATAAATCTATAACCGGAACGCACAGTGTACAAACCGTTCCTCTCCTCATTCCATATGAAAGCATCAGGTTGGTCATCTATAACCAGATGAATATCCATAATAGTTTGGCTCACATCAGCGAATTTATTAAATGAATTAAATTTTGAAAATGTGTGTGAAACATAATTTTGAATGAAATAAATTTTGTAAAATTAATTTAGTAAATCAGATGTTTTTTGTAATACATAAATATGAGTTTGAAGTGAAAAAAAATTAATTAAATGGAGATATGAAAGAAATGGAACTTAAAACAGTTTTGACTCAAACAGTTAATAAATTTTAATTAAGGTCCTAAAACAATCTTTGGCCAGATTTGCCACTCTTTTGTGTGCAATTGCTTCTATCGGTCTCATCAAGTTCAGTTCCATGACTGTGTCTCTTCTCCTTTGACTTTAGCCGATTTCTCCAATACGTCTTCTGGCACTCTTCAAACGAATTTGCATCCATTTCAAAAACATTTCTCAGACATTCACAAACAAAGAACATTTAAAACATGGAAAATAACAACAACAAAGTTTAGTTCTGACTGATCAACATTCTAAACTCAATGCACTGATTAATATGGAATCCACTGTTAAAATTTTAACAAAAAGTATTTTACAAAGAATGCTTCTCATTGCAAAAAAAGTAACTACTGAACAACCTCTATCTCGTGCCATGTGCAAGCAGCAATTAAAAATATGTTATGACTAACAAACTTTATTGTAGAACCTTAGCCTTTGTATTTCTCCCTGCGATATGAAACTAAATTGGAGCTTTTCTGAGATTTTTGTATAGCTGATAATCAATGCTACAATCAATAATATGAATTCAACTAACTTGTATAACTGAATATCAATGCTACAACCACTAAACAACTCTGCAGCCTCAAGTTCGGATAATATCGAGTTATTTTCTGTGATTTTTGTACGATTCTTGAGGGGTTCCTTTCATTTTTTTGTGATTGACAAGATTCTGATATTGCAGCTCCTTTGCAGACTCTTTTCTAGTAACTGATTTTGCCTGTTCCCCATTTTGCAGAGGTTTCTCATCTAATCAAAGGAAAAGAAAGTGGGAAGTGAGGGGGATTAATTAGTGCAACACCAAGCTAATCCATCAAATTGTGACAACATAAAAGTTAGCTGAATTCATATAAATATTATAACTAATTTGTACTCTTAACATCTATACTTTAGTGGCATATATTATGAACGGTTAATACAAGAAGTGTGAATCACTTAAAAGTTAAGAGAATACATGGAAAAGTACTATTTTCTACTATATACAGTGTACTTTGATAATGAAAATGTTTCTACTGTTAAGTTCTTACCATTTTATTTTTGAGATTTATCTTTTGGTTAGTAATACGAGTTGGCTGTATATCATGGCCATCGTATCGGTAATTTCCAGGATATTAAAATAATGAAGATTCCATATCGTCCAAAAAGTAACCTTGTAAATGTGAACTAGATACCTTTGGATGTTGTTGAAGAGTCTCCACTAACCATGTCCAATTTAGCACGTGTGATGCACAACCATCTTCTTTCTGCTTCATCGTTAATTTCTGCTTCAATTGGAATATGCCAATGGCCTTCTTCTGATTCCTGCAGTCACAATTGTCATGTTATATTTTTCTTCTTTATCTTGTTTACATCACCACTGTTTCAACTTCAGATTTGTATAAACAAATATAATTTAACGTGTCACGTTCCACCAATTTTTTTAAACAGTACTATAGCTTTCCAGTGTATGCTTCTTACCTGAATAACAACAGAACAAGGAGGCGGCATGTAAAACTCAAGACCAGCATCAGAGAAACCGAATCTTACCTAAAATTTGGAAGAAGAAAAAAACAAATATAGGGATTTCAATGGTAAGTATAGTTCTAAATTGTAATCAAAGAAAAGAAAATCAAGCAAGCATACATTTATATATCATTAAACCAAAGAACAAAAATTAAACCTTTTTTCATCAAATATATACAACCTACATGATAATAAGAAAATTTTCTTTGCAAAGAGTAACGCATACCTGATGCCTTTCTTTCCACTTGGGGAAGAAGTCATTTCCCAGAAGTTGAAACAAATGATCTCTCATCTCATCATTGGAAACGAGTAAGCATTTGAATTTTATAGCTGCATACAACCAGTACCTGAAATACATGTTCGTAAATGAAACATAACATGCATAATCAGTAGAAATTATTGATATAAAATATTAATTAAGAATATATATATTCCATTTTATTCATACCAATCATCATTTGATCCTGTAGGTGTTGCATAGAGTATATTAGCATTATTCCACCTATCAACCAATGCCTTGTTGATTGGTTTATCCCTTTTGTCTCCTCTGATACGCCTATTATGCAAAACAATAAGTGGAAACTTCTTTGAAGGGAGTTTTTGGCGCAATTCATTGGCAACAGCATTGATCTAAAAGTTTCACATCAGATGGAAAAAATCAATGACTACAATTAGAACAGAATGCAAGGTAAAAAGAAAAAGGATAATTTTCCACATTCAGTAACTTGCCTTGGATGGCATGAACTTCCCTTGGCTGTAAAGGCCTACATTTGCAGCATCTATCACTGCTTCAAAAGGTCCATAGTAGTCAATCCATTTCTGCAATTCATAATTTCACATATGTCACTTCACCAATATGTAATGATGTTAGAAATATCAGTTGTGTTTTTTCGACAACAAAAAGAAATCTAAGTGATTAACGCTGTTGAAATAGGTGATTAATAAATATATCATTAACCATTAACCAGCTACTGAACATAAATAACCATCTATTTGAACTGTGCCAACCACTTAAAAAAAGTGTCGCAAAAATTGTCTAAATTTCACCATACGAAAAATCATTTCTCTAGAAATCACAAGCATTGTTGAAGTTTCTTACTTGAAATGTCTGGAAGTTTGAATTTTTCTCATTACTTATAGCAATGGATGCAACTGACTTCGCAAAATTCTCAGTTTCAACAGGATCAAGATCAATAGTAGCCAATTGCACTCCACAACATTTACACATTCCATCATTTCCTACACTGGTTTGAAGAACTTGCCATTTCCCTTTACCCAACCAACCGGTCCCATGCCATCCTCCACCGTTATTTTGCATTGCTTCCATTATCAATCCTTTATCCCATTTTCTTTTTCCCACTCTTAAAGCGATTTTACTCTTAAACCAATCAACAATCAAATCTGCAGTCGTAGTTGAAACTTTCCTCACACTATTGCGTAGTTTATGCAACACATAATAGACCCTATCACTCTTACCACCTCTTATGCTTACTCTCAAAAGTGCCTCCAACTCAGGCTCTTCAGGGTACACACCATGTTCCAACATGTGCTTTTCAACATCAAATGCTTTATCTATTTCTCCATTATTACAATATGTAGATAGAGCAGGACCATAAGACCTTAACCTAGGATTTATCCCCAAAATCTTCATTTGTTTAACCATCTCAAAAGCCTTGTCACCGTCACCCATTGCCATGGCCATTCTAGCAACAGATGTCAATGCTGCTTCATTCATTTCAACCTTACTCATACACATATTCTCATACACTTCAAATCCTCTTTGTAGTGCATATTTCTTAACATCTTCATTCACCGTTATCACATTCCTCTTATCCTTATCATTCATGTCACTATCATCACTATGTGAAACTGAAACTGAACTATCTAACGATTTATTATCATCACTATCACTACAAAATCTTTCATCATCGTCGTCATCATTTCTATCTACTGATCCATTTAAATTATTAGATGAGACCTGTGCATTCAAAGTTCTAGAACCACTTCCACTTTTGGCAGGTCGAAGACCACCAATAGCTGCAGAAGAACAAAGATACAAAAGAACAGTATACTGGTGTTGTCCTAGTTTAACACCTTGGGATATTGCTGAATCAAATAAGGATAAAGCTCCCTTTAAATCTCCTCTTTTAGAACACTGATCCAAAGAAACCCGCAATTTAGCTTGTTGAGGGGTGACCTTGATCTTCTTCTTCTTCTCGAACGCATTTTTATTCTCGTTTTCATTTTTCTTCTTTTTCTCAACAACCGTGTAACTGGTACTGTTAACTGATTTTGATTCAAAGGAAACCTTTTTGTCGGTATGAGATGAAGAAGAAGGAGAAGGAGAAGGAGAAGAGGTTTTATTGGAAAACCTTCTTACTGAGTTTTTGCTTGTTGTGTCAAGTGGGGGGTAGCGTGAAGAACATTGAATTGAAGGTTGTTTTCTTGGGTTGAAATTGAAGGCGGTGATTGAAGGGAAGGATTCATAACCATAGTTTGAGAGTACATAAAGCTTGGGTATGAGAGAACGAGAGAAAGAAAGGGATTGTTGCAGTTGCAGTTGCAGAGTGAGGGGAGAAGTAGCCATTACATTTGCCTTATCATATGTGGCTGCTAACACCCAATCTAATCTTGATACATGGTTTTTCGTGTACTTGAAAGTTGTAACAACGTTTGTTTGTGTTGCAAAGATTAAGGATTTTATAGAGGAAAACCCAAACACATATAGCTCAATCTGGTATTGAAAAAATAAAAAATAGTAGTAACTTTTTTTTTTTTAAACAGATGCCAACAGCATCAAAATATTATATTAAACCAAAAAAAGAGTACAAAATAGAAAAGTGGACCGAACCAAAACCTTTTCAAAAGGTGTTGAACCTGAAGTTGGGCATACCCAACCTATTCCTAATGTACTCTCCCCTAATTAAATCAGGGATAATATCAGACCAAAATAACTCAAAAGAGGGAAAAGAAAGGCCAAGGTTTGCAAGACTGTCAGCGCAAGTATTACCTTCCCCGTAGATATGGGACACTACAAATCTCATGTTTCTTAATCTAACTAAACAATTTTGCCATTTGTTTCTTAAACACCAAGGAACCACTGAGTTTGACTTGAAGGCTAAGTTAACTAGTTGCGAATCTGATTCCAGCCAAACATTTTGGAAGCCTTTGAGAGAGGCTATTTCAATAGCACAAGTTCAGCGTGCAAAGCATCTTTGCTGCCTAAGAATTGCGAGAAGCAACCAATGAAAACACCATCAGAGTCTCTAAAAATGCCACCTGCAAAAGCTCTAACTAGATTTTTGATGGATGCTCCATCAGTGTTGACTTTGATCCAAGAAGTTAAAGGAGGGAACCAAAAGACCTCTTTAATGGGTGGAGCGTTTGGTGCCTTTATGTTAGCCTTGCAAGCTTTAAGGAAGCATGTCACATCTATCCGATTTTTTAGTTTTATTGCCCTCAATTGAGGTTTTAGCAATGATTCCGTTAATAGCAGATTTCCAATGCAAGGTCTTGTCCTGGAACCTAATTTGATTTCTTCTGTGCCAAATGGAGTTGAGAATATTAACTATACAAGATTTAATAACCAACTTATATTGATGAGACCAATTTGTTTCTAGTAACAGCCAAAAGTCTTCTACCGAATTGAACTGAAGAGAAGTATTAAGAAGAGAAAACAGTCAATTCCAAAGTTTCATTGCAGAGGAGCACCGGAAGAAGAGATGAAACGTGGATTCCTCTTCAGAGTAGCGAGATGAACACATGGAAGGATTAGGAACCCCTCTTGTCTTCATATTCTCATATGTGGGAACTTTGTTATGCATAATCCTCCAAACAGGCAAAGATTGTGACGGAGGAATGTCCGGACACCAAAGAGACTTGGTCCAATTAACATTTTGACCGGTGTCATACTTAAATAAGAAAGCTTCTTTAAAAGAAAGATCACCAGTATTGTTCTTCATCCAAACTAGTTTATCTTTTGTTAATTCAATAGGAATGGTTACTTGTTCAACCAAATGCTTCAACTCAGGAAAAGAAATTAGCACAGAGAAAGGAAAATTCCATTGATGATTGACAATAAAGTCACTGACCTTAGCACTGAGATTATGTTGAAAATGTACAGGTAGATTCAGTTGAGAAGCTATAGGATCCCCACACCATCTGTCCAGCCAAAAGTTTATTTGTTCCCCGGAACCAACTTGCCAAGCACAATTAGATTGTATTGTGATGAATTCAACCTTAATACTACTCCAAATTGATGAGAATATATGATGAGAAATGGTCCTTCTGCCCCTGAGAACTTTACTTCTGATTAGCACAACCCAGTCTTCATGCGAATTTAAAAGATCCCAACACAATTTCAAATTTGCAGATTCATTGAGAAGAGTAAGTGACATGATACCTAGACCTCCTTCTGAATACGGTTTGCAAGTTTTTTCCATGAAACAATTATCAATTTCCTCTTAGCAATGTCCCCACTCTAGATGAAATTTTTGATCCAAGACTCTATCTCTTTAAGCAGCTTTCTGGGCCAAGAATAGATAGATATAGAGTGAACCAGCATTCCATGAATTACACTCTTCACCAATGTTACTCTGCCAACACTACTCAACAAAGAAGTTTTCCAGGCTGAAAGTTTGGATTTGATTCTATCTGCAATATGTTGCAAGTGAGATTTCTTTTGTTTCCCTTTAAAAATGGGGACTCCTAAGTAGGTAAAAGGGAGGGAACCTTTGTTGAAACCTATTAACTCAGTAATATGATCAATTCTAACATTTGAAATGGATCCAAAAAAGACAGTTGCTTTTGCAGGATTAATGATCTGACCGGATGCCAAGGCGTATGAAGAGAACAGTTGCATCAAGGCTTCAATTGAAGATAACTTACCTTTACAAAATATCATTATGTCATCAGCATAAAGAGAATGAGAAAGGACATTGGAATATCTGGAGCCTTTAATGAGCTCTAACTTACCTTTAAAAAATAGTAGTAACTTGTTTTCGAAAGAGATACAAGTAAAAAATAACTATTTTTACACTCGTTAAGTAAAAATAAATTCTTATTTAAAAAAAAGTAAAAATAAATTCAAAAAAAAATGATCCTAAAAAAAGTAAAAATAAATTATATAAGTAGTAATAAAAATTTAAGGGGAAGTATTAAAAATTAATTGTATTTCTTTACCAAATAAAAAAAAAATTTGTCAAAAAAAAATAAAAAAATAATTAATTGTATTTTTAAAAATGTTTAATTTATCTCTTAAAAAAAATAGTTTACTTTATATAAATGGTCTGTGTAAAAAAATTTGTTAATTTTGCTTACCATAATGTTGATTTTTATTTCTGTTTAACCAAAACCCCTTGGTTGAGATGATAAGGAATCTCTTCCAATTTAACCGGTTCTGGTTTGAATACAAACATGAGAATGCATTCAACAATATTTAACTCATAAAAGATCTGGTAAAAAAAATAACAAATATACTTTTTTTGGTATTTATGTTTGAGATAGCCATATGGGGAGCATCTTTTAGATGATATACACATACCGACTTAAATGATTTGTAACTTTTCGATGACTTGAAACTAAATTACAAGCAAACTTAAGATATTTTTTGTGCGCTAACATTCTGATTCCTATGAGAATGGACCCTAGTAATCTAGAGTTCCATTAAGAGATAAGTAAAGTCTGATAAAAAAATTATCTCACTCCTGAACAATTCGTTATTTGGTGAAGCTCGTTAACCACTTGAATCCAATCACTTGACAACATAATTGAGATATATCTCAAGCTTAAATATATTTTTTATTCTCGTAAGATATTCGTTTTTTTTTTTATAAAGTCTCTAATCAAATGTTTCATGTTTCGATGTATATAGCAAGGTCCATCAAACTTAAAGTGTGAAACATCATTGAGGTATCAAAGATGTTAATTACGGCACAATAACATAGAATAATTTAATTTAACAAACTAAAAAATATGATAATCAAACTACACTTACCTCGCAGTCAAACTCTGAATTACCATAATCTACTCAAAGAATCGAATCAAAGAATCGAAGGGTTAACCAAAAAAGAAAAATGGTAACATATTATCCGTTTGAGTTTATCCTTTCTAATGAAACCTAAATATATTATATTTTACTAGGTTAAAGCACTACTTATTTTGATAAACTCTATATTAGCTTGTATACCAAACGTTTTCTACCTTAAACCCTATTCTCGAGCCATAGAGAAACACATCTCTGGAGTGGAGATGACAGTGTCGGTAGATACTAAATTTATTTGATATTTGCTAAAAATATATACGACATTAGATTAAAAATCATCATTATAGATGTGAATAATTACACCCTACAGAGTGGACTTGTAACAACTAACAAGTAGCAGACAAAACACGATATTTCAACTGCACGTAACGGTTTAACACATCTCAAAGCAACCATGTATTTCCTTCCCATTCACCTGTGTTAAGCAAGGATGAAGAAGAACCTTTACATTAAGCAACAACCATTCCACACTACGATATCATATCTGGTTTGATAATGATTTAGAAATACCTTTTAGCTGTGGTGATCACAGAAATGATAACAAATGGCTTAAATTCTTCCTATATAATGCCCTTTAATAACACATTATTAGTTTACCAAACTCATCCAAAAATAGGAAAGGCAAAAAAAGTTATTCCAGAATCGTCTGGGGATAAAATGAACTGACTCAATGAGTAAGCAACGTGAGTTGCATTACATGTTCGTCAAAGATATCAGTAAAGTATCCTATGTCAAAATGCCACAAGATTACAAAAAAAGTGAAAACATCGACATTAGCCAAAGTCTGCCATCACATGGAAATGCTAATGGAATCAACTAACTGCAGATCAACACTGTCATAAAGGCATGGAAATACCTGTAAAAAACAAAAGCATTGTGATAAGTTCTTTCCATTCAGCTATTATAATTGGTACCGCAATTTAGATACAAAATGCGTTACAGGCAACTATCTTACCAACTATGTGCTTTAAAAGAATAACTCTTAACAAATAAATGGTGTCGCAGACTGGCAGTACTTACATAAAAGCATTCATGCCGGAAAATTTTGTACTTCTTACAAGTGTTAAAGGGATATCATATCCATGGCCCATTTGCTATCTAAAATCATTTTCAATAGTATTTTTCATTTCTTTTCATCATGCCATGGATGGAAGGCTATCTCAGTGGATAATTGTGATAGAGAGAACATGGGTGACTAACTAAGAAGAGTACAGTTTCAGAAATACTGAAAATAGATTTTTGACATTTTCCAGATTTCTGCAAATACTGGATCTGTCGTCTGGTAGTGTGCATATTAAAAAATGTGTAAAATGCATTCTTCAGTTCAAAGCTTATTATTCTCAATGAAAAGGAAAACAGAAACTAAGTGAAGCAAACAGTCATTAATATATTTAATTTTGTTGAGTTGCAATACATAATTTCATGAAATTACTAAAACAGTGTTTGTATTTGTCATTTTACAGCATTAAGTGTGCTGGACAACACGTCTGCTGTGGAGTCGCTTCATCATTTTACAACATTTTATACTGCAACTATCAGTGTAATTCACAACCCTGTCATTAACAATATGAAGTTGGCCTTATCTCCAAAATAAAATAGGGAAAAAGTAAGGTATATGGTTCATTTCAGCTTTAGAGTTAGATCGAAGGCTTCGAAAATTTAAAAGCAATGGGTCAAATGCATGATAAGACCAATCTACTGTCCCTTTATTTCAGGCTTTAGCGCACGATTTTCTTCCTAGAAAACCTGCCTAGTGTATTTGTTTTGGTACAGCCTGCCTTATGTATTTGTACATCTACGTAAATTCTATCACAAACATTAACACTTCTGATATTTGAGTTCTGATCATATGGGAATGACATGTTCAGTTAATGAAGCCAACCTTACGTCAAACCCGCCATAAAATGAATGGCACGTTCATACAATTCAAAGAACATTTTTTAACCATTTTAATCCGTGTTCTTGAAAAACTAATTGAAGCAAACTTAACTACCCATCCCTACTAATGTTTCAATTCAAACTCACAAAGCAATGGAAAAACTTATGCAGTGTGCAAGAATGTATACTACACACACTATTTATTTGTATCACCCGATTGGGTTGGCATGCACTTTGTGTGGATTGATTGGGTTAGGTTTATGTCCGCCCAATTTTTTTTGTATTTATTCTTTCCTTTTTTTTAATAATATATATGAGCACCTGGCATAGACTGGAATCTGCAAGACATTCCAACTCTGTTGGACTGTCTTCCATTCATTTTTTATGTCATTGGACTCTTGCCTTATAAAAAAAAAAAAAAAAAAA
>Ga0228710_1004684_pt1 | contig 21530 bp, 18 predicted proteins | sample MedpolnodulmetaG_FD_177995 | JGI IMG/M metagenome (GOLD analysis project Ga0228710, IMG submission 177995) | Root nodule microbial communities from Medicago polymorpha collected in Santa Monica, California, United States - pink nodules | ecosystem: Host-associated > Plants > Roots > Nodule... | reverse complement strand
TAAAATTTCGATAATTGCTTATGTAATGTCACATCCAAACACTTCAATTTATGTAAGTACTTTTTAGTGTACATATCCAAACATAAATAGCTTATCAAGTATAAGAGCTTACGATGTAAGCTCTAATATTATAAGCCCTAATGCTATGAGCATCTATATAAGTTGTTTATTCAAACGGAGCCTAATTTGTTTCAGAGAAGGAAATTATATTAAAAACTCAACTAATGGGTGACATAAAATAGACTAATACATAAAATAAATTAATGTGGATTATTATGTGTGTCATAAAATAATTAGTGTATTTTTTTTTAATTTCATAGATGTTTATATTTTTTAAAATAAAATTCTCACTAATAAAAATTACATGTTTATTATTGTAAGTTAATTTTTCTAAAAAAAAATGACGGACTTTTATAAATAATATATTTTGGAGTAATATCCACCAAAACCTTAATGTCAACTTCGGTGGAGACTCTTTTTGCCAGACCACATAGATAGTTTACGTTGGGTGAATAGTTGAATATAATTTCATTAGTATATTATCTGTGTACAATTATTTTATACATGTAAAGGTGCAGCGATTTAGTGAAAAGAATTATTTTATACATGCATTGATGATGTGTTGCCGTATCAATTAATGAATATGAAAAATACATATTAGTTTCATAATGAATATGAAAATAATCAGATATAATTTTTATTATTTTTTGTTGTTTTATAAAATTTACAAATATTAAATTTAATTTCAAAAAATATATTTAAGTGTTTCGCAAGGATAACCTTATATTTAAATAAATGTTACCCATTAATTCTTACACACAGTGGAAGACAAGCAAGCATAAAGTTGCGTCGCTTAACCTTTCTAGATAACAAAATTAATCTTCGTACACACAATATTCATGGACATATGAGAGATAATATTGATCTGCATGATCTTTTAAATTCTTTGTAGAAGGACAACAATATCTTGTGTTAGGAAGCCAAGTATCAAACATAAAATGGTATAAAAACATGTCGACTGTCAGAACACTTTTTTCTCGTGTTTGGCCATTTTGCTTGACGCGACTTTGAGGGTTGTCTGTCTCACCGTAAAAGCGTAGAACCCCAATCCCGCAAATGGTGGAAAAAGCCCATAACCTCAATCTCACAAGTGGTGAAACCCCAATCAAATCCCACAATCATGTTTTCCTCTTGCACATCCGTACACATAACATCTATATCTGCCGACCCAAATGTTGATCTTCCATCAAGTGGGTTAGACAAGAAGTTCATTGGTGATGCCTCTTTCTTTACAAATACTCTCACCCGCTTGAATATATTAAAAATGGCATCCTTAACAAAGTCATGCTTGAATATGAAGTCGGAAAGCTCCTTCATTACATTTTACTAGAGGTGTCAAAACGGGTCGGACCTGTCAGACCGGCCCGCAAAAGCTCGAAAAAACGTAAGGATTGGACATAAAAATTTGGCCTCGTTTAAAACCGGACCTTTTTAACCTGAACCCTTGAGGCCCGAGCCCGTTGCGGGGTAGCCCGTTTAATTTAGAATATTTTTTTTACCATCGTCAGGTTCAAAAATAGTGGAAGATTTCTTGATGTTTGTGGATCAATAGTGGATGAATTTATCAATAACCACGACCTTATGAGCTTCCCATGAAGCAAACCGTTTGGTCCAGTGTAAATATCAATTACCTACTTAAATTAAAAAAGGATGTTATTTTGGCATCAGAATTTAGTCATATAAATACAATACTATCGGGAGCAGTAGGAAAATTCATTGAAACTTGCAATCTAAGGTTTATGTTTCTTAGTCAAAGATCTGAATAGGGGAATTAAAAATTCATATCATATATAGCTATAGTTAACTGAAAATTGAAATCATAGTTCAAAGAATAAGTAGTTGCCGAACTAACAGAGGAAACTCAATCTACAATTTTACAAACAAATGAATGCAATGTATTGAATGGAAAGGAAATGGCACTGAAATGAACGTACTCAAATGGGCAGAAGAAGGTACTGCATTGAAAGCTTTGGTAAGTTTGAAAGTTTAACAACAGTTTTTGTGATTGATATTTTTTAGTGTAATTTTTCAATTAAGGGAAATGTTAACAAGTGTCCCGAGACACTCTTTAAGACCTTTAAATGATAATTTTTTTGAAAATTTATGTAATCAATGCATCGGAAATTAAAATATTTGACTTTTTTATGGAATAATTTCGTCTTTTAGAATGCTTAAAGAGTATCATGGAGACACTCGTTAACAAGACCTTTTAATTAAAATCTTTAAGTAACCGGACTGTTCCGAAAGCCCGTAGCTCGCAAAGGGCTGGACTCGGACACATATTTTTTAGCCCGTTTATCTTCTGGGTCTTTTTAGTCCGGCCCGCCAAAGCCCAATCCGTCATGGGCTGGCCCATCGCAGGCCGGGTAGCCCGTTTTGACAGCTATACATTTTACCATGTTATAATTAAAAACAAAAATCTTATTTATTCCCTTCAAAATAAAATCTTACTTATTTAAACATAAAAAATAAAAAATAATATTTTTTTAAATAAAAAAAAAATTTAAAGGAAGAATTCATTGCTTTTCATTACCAATCAAAGAAGAAATACATGACGGTACATTATCATAAAGAAGAAATTCATTGCTTTATATGAGACTACCCTTGTTAATTCATGAGCGACCACATTGACTTGCCTCATATTGAACTCGACATGAGAGTTCTGAAAACTATTCTCAAACAGCTGTCTACAAGCATGCATAATACAACCAAAAACTCACTGTCATCCTCTATAGAAGACCGAAAATGATCAACCACTAACTTGGAATCTAAGGCAAAGCCAATATTATCATATTGAAGATCCGTCATCCACCTCAACGCCGTGTGAAAGCCTACGGCCTCACCCACATCAACATCACAAAGAGGGAAAAAACAATCTGTTTTAGCACTAACAAATTCACTTGTATCATCCCGAAGGCAAATTCCAATACCCATCATATTCATGGAAGAAGAAAAAGATATGTCAATGTTACATTTATACCTACCATCGCTGGATTGCATTGCCTTGGTGAGTCAAAGGAACATCTTTCTTCTCGTTGTGCTCTCTTATATTTAGCATGAGACACATATGATGAATGTTTAGCATTTAGCATTTACTAACATATTTTATCTTATATTTATCGAGTTTTTTTTTTTCTCCTTCAAAAATAAATCGAGTTTTTTCTCTCTTTTTTTTAAGGGATATTTTTATCGAGCTTATTATCCTAGTATTTATTATCATATCATGCGCATTAACTGGTCATTAAACTTAGAAAACAGAGTAGTCAACTTGTGAATTACATTACAGCCTGACTTTTGTTTGACCGTAAAAATTTACAACGCGGCTAACAAAAGTAGAAAGAAAGAATCTATCGTCCCCAATCATCATTATCATTAAATTTACCACTTTCTCTGAATTTTCATCCTATTTATTTTACCACTCTGTCTAAATACGAAACAGAGCATATAGACGCAATTTCTGACCCTCAACAAAGACTATATAAACATTACAATCATTTCATAGAGAAAATATAGCATCAGTAGAATAATACAAATAGGTTAAAAAAAATACAAGAGTATTAATTATTCTGTATCTGTATCTATCTATTGTTATTATTGTATAACATTAATGTCTACATTCTCCGAATCAAATTCCGATGGAGTTTCACAGCGAGTCAACAGTCCACGTTTCTCCGGTCCGATGACTCGCCGTGCTCAGTCCTTCAAACGCAGCAACGCCAACGGTGGCGCCGTCGTGAGCGGCGGCGCACTCAGTACACACAATGAAGTTGAGCTTCAAATCAACTCTCCCAGATCGGAAGAAGTGTTGGAGCCTGTTTCGAAGCATGGTCATCATCATCTTCATAATCATGTTTCTCAGAGAGTTCATGGTGGAGTTGTGAAGGGTTTTCTGAAAAGACCACTTGAATCCATTGCTGTTGATTTTGGATTTAGAGAGAAGAAAAAGCTTGGACATTGGATGTTTTTGGTGTTTTGTGGGGTTTGTTTGTTTATGGGTGTTCTTAAGATTTGTGCTACTGGTTGGCTTGGATCTGCCATTGAAAAAGCTCAATCTTATCAGGTTAGTATCTTATTTATATGATCTTATCTTACACTGCAAAGGGTCAATTTAATTTATCGAATATTTCATTTGTTTTAATTTTTGGAAGAATTAAGTTATTTTTGGTAATTAGTGTGTGGATGTTTATTCAAAGTGGAATCTTTAACCACTATAACATCATGCTTTGTATGGATCTATTTTTATATGTTTGCTGTTTTTGTTTTTGGATTTTATGGTGTTTTGGATAAACAATCTTTTCCATTTTCAAGTGTAAAATATTAAATATGTCATGTGTTAATGTGTACAAGGTTGAATTTGCATCTTCAGAAATGTAAAATTTCTTATCCAGCTTTTACTTTTTGAGTCAACTTGCTATTTGTAATGCTAGCACTAAGCTTTTAATTTGCATCTTCTTGTGAGTATTCAGTATTGTTAGTAATTTTTGTTGTGTGGAATTATATGCTTTTGTGCAATCAACTAGGTTTCTTGGAACAATGCAGGAATTGATTAAATTTCTCAACTATTGCAGTATATTTTACCCCTTAGCTATAATGGGGTGAAGAACTTAGGAAGCTGTGTTTGTTTTCATTTTTTGTTTGCTGCTGTTTACTTAAGACGGACATATTGCACCAAAATGTGAACATACCATATAGTAGTAGGGAGCTGGGATGGATCAAGAATTAGATAAATCATTATCGGAATTGACAATCTTTTTACATGTCTTAACGTTAGTTTGGATATACATTTCACTTGCCGCCACCGCAAGTTTGGATCCATTTCACCGTGGAAATGGAGAAGCTACGAACTGTAGCTTCTAACAAAACGTGCGTCCACTTTTGGGAAGCCGCTGAAACAAATGCACACCTTACCGACTTTTATATGGTGGACAACTCAACCAAGTGTTTTCTTATTTTCAAAATTTTATGTACTGCTGTTTACTGAAGATAATCATATTACACCAAATTGTGAAAATTCCAAATGGTAGGGAGATGGAGTTGATTAAGAATCAGATAGATCGTTATCTGACTTGACGACTATTTGCATTTTGTTTCCTTGCATTACTTTCTTTTGTTTAGGATTGGAGGCAGGGTGTTGTTTGCTTCTATTAACCTACTAAGTAAATTATTTTACTTTTTATCAGGAACTATCCGACTCCAATGGAATTGATAATCTAAATCTAGTGGACCAAAGATCCCTTGGTTATGCATATAGGAGTCAAGAAGGAGATGTGGAACGAACTCTAAAGACAGTAGAAACAGGAGTAGGTGGCAGCCACACTGCTAAAGTGAGAACTCTAATCTATATCTCAAGTTTGTGGATTTAATTTGTTTGGTTTTCAATATAGGTATCAGAAATATCTTGTCTTTTCATTAATCAAAGTTTGCTTTTTATTCAGGAATCAGAAGTCTGGTCTAAGCCCAACAGTGAAAATTTCACCCAATGTATAGATCTGTCTAGAAATCATAAAAGTAAGAAATTTTTTGTATGAAGTTTACTTCTTTTCCTATTATGCAGTTGAGTATTCCAAGATTTCCCTCCACTCACGTTCAATACATTTTTTGACAGTGCTAGATGCAAAGACCAACGGATATATTCTCGTAAATGCTAATGGGGGCCTAAATCAGATGAGATTTGGGGTATGCTGTGTTGATTTCTGATGTTATATTATAAGAAGGCAGGCGGAAAGCATAATCTAATGTCTAAATATATTTTGATTGCAGATATGTGATATGGTTGCTGTTGCTAAGATTATGAAGGCAACACTAGTTCTTCCTTCTCTTGATCATACCTCGTACTGGGCTGATCAGAGGTTCGATTACAACTTTCTTACCTCCTACTTTAGATTTGGATGATTGGATCTCGTAGCAAGGGTTTTCGGCAAGACTAAAACTTCATTCAGTTTCAGTCAATGCTGATTATCCATATTAGTTGATATGAGATTTTTAGCAAAAGACTTGTTCAAATCATGGCATAGCACATAACTAATGACTATTTAATGTGCAAGAAATGTCGTAGAAATTTAGATTTTTTGACAACATTATTTGATAAGTATGCCATCAATTACTAAGCCTTTTCTTTAGACAATCATCACAACTTTAAGGGAAGAGTGCATATTCCAGAAAGCTATAACTAGATTTCTCAGCCTCTCTAATTTATTTCCCCTTTTGCTATCAAGTGATGGGTTTTCAGCTTGAATATTCTCTCATTCAACATTTTGTTGTAGTGTATAACTTTTGTTTCAATATATTTGCAGTGGATTTAAGGATTTGTTTGACTGGAAGCATTTTATTGATACACTGAAGGATGATGTCCATATAGTAGAGACATTACCACCTACCTATGCTGGAATTCAGCCGTTCTCAAAAACTCCAATATCTTGGTCTAAGGTAACCATAACCTGTGTACTCAAAATTTGTTTAATTGATTTACCACATTCTTGTCGAGATCAGCCACCCATCTCGTCTTCAGGTAGCCAGTTAAGTTGTTAAGGAAATGAAAGTATATTTATCATATAATGATTGCCTTATATGTGCCATAAAACTTTATTTAGTCTCTATGCCAATGCCAAACAAATTTCCACTTCACATAATTGCATCCTTTTAACTATGTTTCAAATTACGGTCAATGAATTTATATAGTGTTTATTTACAGGTTCCTTATTACAAGACCGAGGTTCTTCCCCTCCTAAATCAGCACAAAGTGATCTATTTCACTCATACCGATTCACGGCTCGCTAACAATGGCATTCCAAAATCCATACAGAAACTAAGATGCCGTGTAAACTACAGAGCATTGCGATATTCAGCTCCAGTTGAAGAATTTGGAAACAAACTGGTATCTAGAATGCAGCAGAATGGAAATCCTTATCTTGCCCTTCATTTAAGGCAAGTTTCAATCACAATATTGTAATAATACAATTGAATCCGCATGGATTTATAATGAGATCGATGTAAGATGACATGTAAACATTCCATTTCTAACCACCTTACTCTATCTCTTCTTTGTTACAGATATGAGAAGGATATGCTTGCATTTACTGGTTGCAGTCACAGTTTGACTGCAGAAGAAGATGAAGAACTGAGACAGATGCGATATGAAGTTGGTCACTGGAAGGAAAAAGAGATTAATGGGACTGAAAGGAGATTGCTTGGTGGCTGTCCGTTAACTCCAAGGGAAACTTCCTTACTACTTAGAGCACTTGGTTTTCCATCACACACCAGGATTTACCTCGTAGCTGGAGAAGCATATGGAAGAGGAAGTATGAAATATCTCAAGGATGATTTCCCCAACATTTTCTCTCATTCCTCTCTGTCTTCTGAAGATGAGCTGAATCCTTTCAAGAATCATCAAAACATGTTGGCTGGTATTGACTATGTTGTTGCCCTTCAGAGTGACGTATTTCTGTACACTTATGATGGAAATATGGCGAAGGCTGTACAAGGTCATAGGCGCTTTGAAAACTTCAAGAAGACCATCAATCCAGACAAGTAATAAATTCAAAATCTCTTTCTTCTATATTATATCTACCATAATGTTTTTGCGGCGACACATGCAATTTAATTTCATTGTGCAACTGTTTCTTGTCCATTCCCAGTATAAACTGATTTCAATGGTGTTGATGCAGGATGAATTTTGTTAAATTTGTCGATCAGTTGGACGAAGGAAACATTTCTTGGAAAAAGTTCAGCTCCAAGGTGAAAAAACTTCATAGAGACCGTGACGGTGCTCCATATCTAAGAGAGTCGGGAGAATTTCCAAAGCTAGAAGAAAGCTTTTATGCAAATCCTCTGCCAGGATGTATTTGTGAAACAAAAAGGAGTAGATAAACACAGTCTTGGTTCACAGCTCTCGTTCTTAGGATTGTCTTATAAAAGCTGCAGTCATATGGCATTGTGGCTGTGGAGATGATTTTTTTTTTTCCGTAATTCTTTCTTGAAGAGATCGCAATATGATTATCCAAAAGCTGGATTATCTGGTAAGGTACCATTGCCATATATTGCTTGGATGTTGGGATAAGATTGCAAGTGGCCATGATTTGATAAGAAACTAAACCACACAGATGCAGTTTTAGGGAACAGGTTTGGGCTGGCCAAAGTATACTACTGTCAATACACGCAATAGATACTAAACACCATACCTTATTATAAACAAACGTCATTCTAACTACACTTTTTGAATAAGGAAGTTTTTTTCTCTTCCTTGATTATTTTATTCAATACTTGTTTTAATATCAAAAAATGGGGGTGGAACTGAATAAGTTGTATTCTTATTGCACTGTATAATATTTGAAAAGAATTATATGCAGTTCTTTGTATATGAAATTATTTTCTTTTGATAAATTATGGATCTGTAATTCTTTTAAGAACCTCTTAAAATAAATCACCCTTTGTGATCATTAATTAATTTTCAGATACTTTCCTTGCTATAAAATACATCTTTTACCCCTTGATTATTGTGATTGAAATGTATTTTTTCTGCTTATGCTTAACTTTGCTTAATCGAGGCTTAATGTAAGGCTAGATACGTAATGCGTTTTGGCTGTCTGATTTATTCCCACCCGAGAAAAAGAAATGATAGTTGCCCAATTATTTTATGACAGGGTAATGTGTGGTTGCTTTATTTGACAAGGAATGTGTGGTGGAAGGTACCCCTTATGAAGGTATAAAATATGTTGTTCAAACCATGTTCTGAATTTCCCCTAACAATAGCAAACTAATACAGAAAGGGACTGCCAGTAATATGCATGTGTTATGCCAGAAAGGACTAGAATCTGCAAACTAATTTGATCACACCTGTCGAAGTTTTACTGAGAAACTAGTATTGAATAGCATTATATACTCATGATAATGATAACTCATTGGCTATTATTTGTTCCCCACCTAGAACAAATGAAAAAGATGCTTCACAAAAATACTTGCTCGAGTCTTGATAGACACTGAATTATGAAAATTGGCAAAGTAATTCCAAAATTACAACAGGGCTGTAGCCTGCAGTCAGTATACTTCAATATATATGAAGTTCAATTATACAATTATACAATTTTGTATCCACGAGATATAAGATTACATTCATAATCAAAGCATTCTCTTAAGATTTGGAGACTCCAATTGTTCGTACAACAAAACCAAAATGGTAAAAAAATTATAAAAAAAAAAGGAAAAACAATCAAAGGCGTGCATTTAGCTCTCGAGTCTCATTTCCTTTGGTGAGGAAAGGATAATCAGTGTAGCCAATAACAGGATCCTGTGTGTAAAATGTCTTCCTGTTATACTTGTTCAGAGGAGCATTAAGCTTAAACCTTAAAACCAAATCTGGATTAGAGATGAAAAGACGACCAAATGATACCAAATCAGCATCACCTTGAGCTACAGCTTCCATTCCTAACTTCCTATTGAATCCACCACTGCACATGAATGTTCCCTCATAAGCTTTTCTTAGGTTCCTCATCAAATGAGCCTCTTCTTCTTCCTTGTCATACTCAGTTTTTCCATAAGCTGTATACCGAGGTTGAGTAACATGAAGATATGTAAGTTTTCTACCAAGCTCTTTTTGGAGATTGTTTAGTCTCTCAATCACTGCTAAGCCTAATCCAAGTGGATCAGAATCAATAGCATCATTGTGATCAATTGCTGGTGAAATTCTGACACCAACTCTTTCAGCTCCAATACCAGAAACAACGGCCCAAACCACCTGAATTAAGAACCTGCATCGATTTTCAAGTGATCCACCATACTCATCTGTTCGATCATTGATCCCATCTTTCAAGAATTGATCAATCAGATACCCGTGTGCCCCGTGAATTTCGACTCCATCAAAACCTGTATGTACGTCTCATTTCATTATCATGCAAGCTTTGTCTTTAAAAAACGTGAACATGAAATTAGCCCATACCCGTGCTGCATATGCACGGGTATGGATTGAACTTCATTACATGATAACTCACAAACACAATAGTAAGGTAAACAATTGAATAGATGTAAACAAATATAAAACCTGCTCGAATTGCATTAATAGCTGATTGGCGATAATGATGGACTATTTCTGGTATCTCAGAAGTGGTAAGTGCTCGAGGCTCTGGGTATGCGCCATAGGAACCATCTGGCTTGAGAATTCTCCACCTCTCTAGAAGGGGTTTGGTTGTAGATGAAATAGGCGCAGCACCACCAGGCTGATACACTGCTTCACAATTAAACCTTTGAGTGGAAAACAAGTACAAAAAACAGTGAAGTGCACAAGCACAAGTAAGTAGTAAATGTAACAAACATAGAAAACATAACAAGTAAATACTCGAGTTTTCAATGCAGTTCATTAAGGATGAACTTGTGAAACATTTAGGATAGTGAAAGGTTACCAGAATGGGATGCACGACCAACATGCCATAACTGACAAAAGATAATACTGCCTTTGGCATGGACAGCATCCACAACATTTCTCCATGCCTCCACTTGTTCCTCTGAATAAATTCCAGGTACATGGGGAAACCTGCGCCAAACATTTCCCTATATTATACCATAATGTTATATTTTCATATATTTAGGATTGGTTTAGAAGCATTATTATATTTTTTATTCGAAAATACACCTTTTTTTTTTTGACAAAGCAAAATATTTAACATTAGTCAATGTCAATCAATGACAAAAAGAACACAGGTGAATAGATTTTTATTTATTTTAGACACAATCAGCCTCATTGGTTGGTAGCGATAGAATAGCATTAAAAATTAAAACCATACAGGACTTTTTGTTTGACCGTTAATTTAGTTTTATGTACTTTTATCGATATTTAAGCATTTATTTATAATAGTACATGACAAAAAGAAACTCCGGTCAAAAAGAAGTTGTGACAAATGAATCAAGGGTGGCCATTGACAAAATCAGATGCATGAATTATAATTAAATAATATGTTCAAATTATAAACTAGCTCCGTCCAATTTTTCTTTTATATTTTTTTATCCTTTTAAATTTGTAAGGACAATAATTTTTTTTACCAATATACCTTTATATATACCAATATACATCTAAGAATCAAATTTGGAATATTAACTCTTCAAACATTAACGTGATATTTTTTTGAGAGAAATGTCATCTAAGAATATAAAAAAAATATAATATAAAAAAAAAAAGAAGCTTGAAAAAGAGGAATTATATATATACCCATAAGCTGTGGGGGAGATGGAAGTTCCTTCACTAATGAGAAATCCACCTGGAGTTGATCTTTGAGCGTAGTATTCAGCAAGTGCTGCGTTTGGAATACCATTCAACGCTCTGCATCTCGTCATAGGTGCCAACACCACCCTGCACTCCAATACCATACCAACATCAGATCATAGTCACCCACAAAAAATAGAGAAATAAAACAAGTGAAAACATGTTATAACTACCTGTGAGAAAAGTTGAAGTTTGCAGTCTTGTAAGGAGAAAAGAGAGTGGTTGTGCTGTCTCCCTGTACTTGTGTTGTTGAACTTGAATTATTGTACACTGCCATTGTTATTATATATTTTGTGATGGATGAATTTACTCTCCTGGTTGGGATCAAATTCCAGAATCTAAAAATTATGTAGCAGGGAAATCGAATGATTATTGAAGGGTTTTGATTTTTGTAGTGATGTTAGCTATAGTGGCTTCAATTCAACCGAAGATTAACCATGTGATAAATGTACGTTTTTTTTAGTGGGTTCAATTTAACACGTGATTCGATGTCATATTTAAGACTCAACTGAAAGTAACGTCCATTGGATTTGGAACGTGGACGGTGGTCATCGTAATAATAGTAAATAGAAGATCTATGATTTGGGTAATGTAAGGCAATGCCGTACTTGGTCTTAATTTAGGCTAAGTACAATTTGACTTTTGCTTGGGTAATGTCTTTTTCTTCTTTCAAAAACATCATATTAGATTTTATACACCTTCTGTTTAGATTTGAACATGTGGTCTTGTAGTTGTGTGTGAGATCAAAATTTCTTTAAAATTCTGCTAAGTGATCAATTCGACATTGTCATGGATCACTTATTGAACCGCGTGATTTAATTGGATGACATAATTATATAACATAGTCTCTATTTAAACAATTATGGACTATCTTTTTAAATGGTATTTAGTATTTCATCTACTGATAAAAAATTCTTTAAAATCCAGCACATTAATCAATTCGCCAGTGTCACACTGTCATGGGTCACTAATTAAACCGTGTGAATTAAATCCGATGACCCTATCATATAACATGGTCTCTGTTTAAAAAGTTTCATGTCATGAGAATTGAATAGATGATTCAGTCTTTAAAATTTTTCTAAAAAGTGACACTTACATTTAACGTACACATTTATAAATACATAATCACCGTGAATTTAACTATATTTTGATGTGATGGACATTATTTACCAACACATTTTGTCTATATGAAAATCATACGTATTTAAATAACTAATCACAAATATTTATCCCAAACATTAGGGATGAAAATATGTTAGGTCGAGTTAGACTTTGCAAGGCCTAAGTCTGACCTGTCATATTTTTTTAAAAGTTTAAGTCTGGCCTACGGCCTGTCATATGCCTACTTTTTAAGCCTGAGTCTGACCTTCTAAAAGCCTGATACGACATGCTAGCCTGTTTAAAAGTTAGGGATGACAATTGAACCCAGATCCGATGGACATCCACAAAAAATACCCGCTACAGGTAGGGTAAAACCTCGCTTTCTTGGGTACAGACATGGGTATGGGTAATTACCCGCAGATTTAAATGGGTATGGGCACGGAGATGGGCACTGTAATATCCAGCCCCACAACCCGCATATATGTATTTATATAATAATAAATAATTTATTTATTTTTGGTGTACAATTAATTTATTTATTTAACTACTTAAGTTTAACCCTAAACCTAAAACAACTTAATACAGCTTAAAAAAATTAGTAACAATTTATTACGACTTTAACAAGCAAGTGCAACTTTTTAACTGATGTAAGGTATCTATTTTTTCTTTCTTTCTAGGGATATTTTAGATGTTTTTTTATTTGACAAAATACTACGATTCATACTATTTTATGAGTTGATTTGAAATTTTTTGGATCATGGTTTTATTTCAATTGTGTTGTTTTTTATTGTCTTTTCATGGTTAAAATGCGGGTAATATGTGCGGGTATGGGCACTTAAGTGCCCACAGGGTATGGAGAAGGGCACTTAAGTTGTTGCCCACGAGGGTATGGACACGGGTACTGACATTTTTTACAAACGCGGGTATGGGGATGGGTACTATAGCCCCTGGCCATTGGGTACCCATTGCCATCTCTATTAAAAGCATATATCTTATGAACATCTATAAATAAGCAATGTGATCTAAGTTTAAATCGACTAGCGAACTAATAGTTCAATTAGATTAAACTCTCTTTTGATAATCAACACAAGGTTTTAGGGAATTCGACTATATATTGTATCATATTTTTATTCTAGTTTATAATAATATATTTACGTATGCAAAAAATTAATGTATATTAATAAAGCTTAAATTACTAAAAAAAAATTAAAAATTTATATTTTAATTCAAAGTACAAAATATAATATAATAATAAATAATATTATTCATATTACTTAAAAGGTCGGCCTAATAGGTTTAAGAGGCTTTTTGAGAAGCATGTGGTCTGACCTTTTAAGCTAAATAGGCTTTAAAAAAAGACCTAGGCCTTGTCTATTTAAGAAAAAAGTCTGACCTGACCTGATCTGTCGCAGGCTAGGCCGTACTAGGCCCCTGTAGGCCGGCATGGCCTATTCCCATCCCTACCAGTCACACCAGTTTGAATACAAAATAATTGATCTAAAGATTAAAACAACACATGGTTAGTTGGATTTGATCATATTTTTCGAAAAGGAATAATCCAAAATAAACTAACCATGTGTTGTCTTCTTTTTTTTTTTTACAAAAAAAACAAAAAAAAAACACATGGTTAAAAACAAACACAACACATGGTTAGTTTATTTTGGATGACTCCTTTTCAAAAAAATTGATCGAATCCAATTAAACGAAGCTTAGATATGATCCATTTTGATTAATCAAACTCATATTTAGCTATGGTAAAATAAGATGCTTGATACAAAATATAATAAATGATACAATAAAAATTAACATTATTGAAAAATTAAACAATTATTGATTTTGTCTGATGCAATATCTCATACTAATAAAAAAATATAAGTATTGAAACAATTTTTGGTAAGTTTTACTTACCTCTGTTCATATTGACGCATTGGTGCAATCTAATAGTTTAATGGGTTATGGTAACAAGTATCTTAAAAACACTTGTTAAGGATACAAAAGAAATTTTTTTATAAAGAGTCAAGATCTCTTAACATCAGAGATAAGTCAAATGACTTACACCAAATCAATACCGTTAAATTGAAACAATCCTGTGGTATAAAATGTTCAGACGCAAAAATTTAAAATAGATGTCACGTAAAGGATCCTTCTTGATCTGATTCGGCTTCTTCTCCATCTATCCCTTTCTACATGTTTTCTCGCAACAGGCAATTTACTTTTTAATTATAGGCTGATCAATATATCCTGAGAGGACAACCACACCGTAATCTAATTTCATCTTATATAAAATTAAAAAGTTTGGATCTTATGGTGTGCACAAGTTTTTGTCATCCAGAACATTAGCGATTTAGCGTAACATCAAAGAAGACATAGATCATTAAGCAATTAGACTTAAGAAAATCAAATTAAGGTTGCTTTGGATGACTTGTTGTCTTTTAGGTTTTTACCAACGCCATCGGTGACAAATGTATTCCATCGGTCCTAAAACTAATAAAATTCGGAAACCTGAGATTCATTACACAACTTTGAAACTATTGTCTTCTACATGTCGCAAATAACTATCAAAAGGTGAATCGACCCAGGTGTGGTGCTTCAATCATTGGATTATGATGACGAGTCTAATCGACGGTGACACTTGATTTGATATTAACGGCATTGTGTGTAGCCAATAATGGTAAAGAAAGAGACCATGTTTCTCTGATCCAAGTGTTTTTAGTTTATCGTATGAAATAGTGTCCGCCATTGGATCAATTTAATCTAACGATCTAGATTTCATGTAAGTCATTTAACTTACACCTAGTGTTAATGGATCCCGACTCATTTGTAAATATTATGTAGAAAATGTTGTCTTTTGAAGTTTAATTGTGTTAAATACACAATTTTAAAGAAAAAAGCTTCTTGTTAACATTTCCCTAATGTTTTATGTTAAATCTTGGGTTTGTACGAGCGTCCTTGTATTCCCCCCTGTGCGTGTGTGCTTATTTGAGTATTTGAGTATGTGAGTATGTGCTCACCCCTTACCGAAATAAACATCAATTGCAGTTTTATACAAAATAAAAAAAAGGTATTAAAACTTATTTATGTGGTTTGGTTAGGAAAAATGAAAAGTAGTTTTTTTTTGTTTTTTTTATAAAAGGAGATCCAAAAATATCAATATTTAGGGCTTGTTTGTTACGGATTAAAATAAAAGTGATTTTGACATAAAATATTTTAGCGATTTTATGAAAAATCAGAATCTATTTTGCGTTTGTTTACCCTAATAAAAATCACTTTTTTTAAAGAAATAATTTTAGTTTGTTTGGATAGAGCTATATAAAAGCAATTTTTTGTTACAAAATTAGTTCAATATTTTAATTTATATTTTCTCTCTCCTCTAAAAAAAATCTATTTTTTGAGAAGTTGTTCTTAACAGCTTCTCATTTGAAGTTGTTTTTAGATTCTGATTTTTAAAAAAAAGTTGTAACAAAGGGATGCAAAACCCTTAAAAGTAATTTTTTTTTTCCTTAAAAAAGCTATAACAAACTGCCTCTTAGTTTTATGTAGTTGTTTACACTTAAAAATAAATATCATATTAGCCGAAATTGACATATAGGGCTCTGTTTGGTAAAAATAGCGGATAACTGATAAGTTAGCTGATAGCTTATAAGCTAGTTGAAGTGTTTGGTAAAATTAACGGTTCAACTAGCTGATAAATGTAAAATGACATAAAAGGGTTTTTTTTTTTAAGGATAAAAAGGTATTCTTAATTCATAATAAAATTTATATCAATTAATATTTAAGTATTTTTAAAAATAATTTAAATTTACTAATATAATATATCTTTTATATTATAAATTAAATTTTACTCACCAAAATTTTATTTTACATTTATTTTAATTTAAGTGTTTATACTTTATAAAATAATTAAATGTAACAAGTGACAGTTACCGAAATTTATTATCTTTATTATTGTTATTATTATAATATGTTATTAACAATAATGTATGTTACATTGAATAATATCTTCTTAAGTAAAAATATTAAATAATATTTTTATCGAATATTATATTAATTATTAACGATGGAAGAGCTAAATAGATACAAATTTAAAAAAGACGAAACAGTAAAACTAAACGTGAGAGACAAGCTTAATATAAAAGGCAAATAATTTAACGGAACCAAAAAAAAAAGTTAACGAACCATATACAATTTTTTTTTAAGAAACGAACCCTATACAATTAAAGGCCCTTCAAAATAGTCCCGTGAGCATAGCTCAGTTGGTAGGACAATGCATTATTATATGTAGGAACCGGGGTTCAAACCGCGGACACCCCACTTATTCATCGTATAAGGTGAATTCTAACCACTAGGCTACCTGACCAAAAAAAAAAAAGGCCCTTCAAAAGAATACAAAATAAAAAAAAATAGCTCTTAAATTTGCCTGCATTAAAAACATATATATTTTACTTGAAATTATAAAGGGTAAAACAGGATTTTAGATTAAATAATAAGGGTAAAATTGAAAGAAATAATGATAAGTTATAAGCTCAAACGCTACTTGGAATAACGTCTGAAAAATAGCTTATAAGCTCGTGAAATAAGCTATAAGCTCGTAGTGAAAAACCATTATCAAACAGAGTTTTTTTAGTCAAACGAGCTTATAAGCTATCCGCTATAAGCCATAAACTATTTTTTTGGCCTTAACAAACAGAGCCTAGGTAGTTTTGAGACATACAAATTTCCTTAAACCAATATAAGGTTAGACGAGTCCTAACACAATCGAGTGAGGTTCATCTTAAGTGCGATGTTAATTAATTATAATGGCTAGATCATTAAAAATATTTAATCCTTTTTTACTATCATAAGCACATTTAAAGTCACATATATGATTTGATGTAGTATGTTGATAGCGTATTCTTTTCAAACCGATATTGCATACAAATTAAACTTTAAATAATATAGTCCAAGATTGTTTTTGACTGTCTCATTTTTTGATTTACATGCATGCCGACTAATCTCATTAATACTTATAAGGAAATAGTAACGAGTGCCCTAAGACACTTTTAAGGACTTTAAATAGTAAATTTTTATGGAAAATTGTGCATTCAATTTATCGACTAATCTCACTACATACTTATAAGAGTTTTTTTTTGTCACATACTCCCTCCGGTTTTAAATGTAAACAACTTTTCACTTTTTAGATTCATTCAATAAATGATGTATGTAGTCTATATTATAAACCACATACATTATTTATTGAATGAACTTAAAAAGTGAAAAGTTTCTTACATTTGAGACTGGGGGGAGTATTTTAGTGGTTAGAGCTCAAACATTTTAAATGTGGAAAAATGAGGTATGTGAAGTTCGAATTCCAACCCCTACATATATTATGTATTATTCATACCAACGGAGTTAAGTTCACGAAGCCAATATTTTATTTAAGTTGTGCAATGATTTTAAGAAAATAATTGTACTCTACGTAACAACAATTATCATTCATCAACTATTATTTTAAGTATTAATGAGATTTGATGGACAAATTGATTTAAGTGTGTCGACATGGTATTTTGAAGTAAAAAAACCGGAAAATATTAAAGTGTTATAAAACCGGAGAAACACAGTCTGAGAGGAAGAAAATGTCCATTGTTGTTGCAATAAAACCGGAGAAGCCTGAGAGGAAGAAACCTGCGGAATTACGGATTATACCGCCATAACCAGCTCGAATTGGTGAACCCAAGCAGCTGCCATCTACATTCAGCACAATACAACTACAATTATTATTATTCCATCGAACCATACGGTCAGTATGCTGGACAGGCGCGGAATGGCAGGTGGCCTCAATAACATCAACCGTATCATGAATGTGAAAATTAATCCGAGGAAGAGACCAAGTTTCATGACTAAGACACATTAAATTACGGTGTCTCCACGTCCACCAGAGACCGGCAAGGAAGAGGGAAGAACGTGCACCAGCAACATTGTTTTTAATCCAGATATGCGGAATACCTTCATTGAAAAAATCATGGGCCGCGAATCCAAGCTGAACTCAAATGTGAGAGGAGAAACGACAGTCATGTAGGCAATGCAGAATGGTTTCGTCGTCGTCTCCACATCTTGAAAAGGTGGTAGAGGGAGCTATGTGATAATGGTGAAGAAGGGATAAAGTAGGGACCGCGTTGTGACAAGTGAGCCAAACCAACAGCTTCTCATGAATTTTTAGCTTCCATATCCAAGACCATGTGAAAGTAGATGAAGGATTGGTATCGGATTCCGAGTTGCATAGGAGCCAGGAGTATCCACTCTTAGCTGTGTAGACCCCATTTATGTTCTGGTTCCATATGATAGTATCTTCAACCCTCTCATAAATAGCCATGAAAGTTGGATTGTGTTTTCTCATCAGTTCTTTAAGATGTCTTCTAGCATTGTTATTATGAGTCCCTCTAATATTCCAAGAGAGGATGGTGATATCTAAGAGAGCTTCCATAACAAAGTAGTCATATGAGAACAATAGGAGGTGACTGTTATGTAACCATGTCCTACTCATTAGCATCATAGGCGTCCAGATTTTCTGGAATAACATTGTCATCATGGACATCTTCATTGGTATCACAAGTTTGAGCTTTGTTGGAATTGTTGGCTTCCTGTCCAGTTTGATTGGGGGGGCTAAAATTCATGACACTGGAATTGTAATTTGGATCAGGTGTTGGAATATTACTTTCGGGGGGACATGTTTCTTTTGGTCGTTGGTAGCTTTTTGGCTATTGGGCAATTTCAGAATGTTTTTTGCCACGTAGGCGGACTTGACAGAGTTCTTGTGATTGGGGGACGACAACATTGAAGTGTGGACAAGAGGATAATAAAAAACAGGTTCATTATTATTGACATCATCATGACGACGCCGTTTTGTTTCTTTTGGGATTTGTGGGGCCCGTGGTTGTTCATAGGGATAAGGGCGAGATTGGGTGTTAATGTTGGATGGGCCAGCTTTATTTTTTTAAGTCAGACTGTTAATGGCGTTGAATCTATTGACTTTAGGGGTAACAGTTTTGGAGAAATTTGAGGTGGGGCTTTTTGGAGGTTTCTTTTTTCTAGAGAGAAGTAACCAATCACTATGCACCTCATTATTTTCTCCATCAATGCTAATTATATTTTCATTATGAGCTGATGATTCTTTAGGCAAAATAGTAACTGCATTACCTTTTTGAGATTCCAGAATTAAATGCACTGCGGTGGTGGTGGGACTTGGTTGTTGCGTCTTCAGGCTGTCTCCGTGGCGGTTGACGGCGGCTTGATGAGGTGGAGGCTCTGTTGTGGTGGTTTGGACCGGTGTGGTTGGGCAGTTCCTCCCCAAATGACCATAGCATCCGCAGCTGGTGCAAATTAGGTGAAAGCCCTCGTACTGGACTTTGTACCAATGACCGTTGACCCAAATTTTTCCTGCTACCGGCATAGTGAGATCAATTTCAACACAAACTCTAGCGAATTTACCTCGTTCAATTTTCAGGGTGTCTGTGTCTACTTTGATGGGGCGGCCAAGTGTAGAAGCCATAGCTAACAGGAAGCTCTCGTCGTAGTACACTAAATTCAGTCCCGGAAATCTAACCCAAACGATTGTTTTGTCCACTTAAGCGTTCGGGGATGCGAATTATGGCGACCAGTGGGTGACTGCGAGACAGTGATCAAAGATTAACCAAAGGCCCCCAGTGACGACTTTTTCTTTGTCTGCAGCTTGATCGAATTTCACCATATAGAAATCGTTGTCGTTGTCCATGATTTCAAAACCTCCTTGTGGTCTCCATGTTTTTTGCAGTCTTTCTCTCATGGTGTGATAGGCGAGATTTTTCCCTAGCAACTGGCATCCTTCCATGGTGTACATAGTTCCTGGAAGACTGATGGTTCTAGGTATACCTTGGGTAGAAGTCGATTTCCATTCTCGTGTTCGATACTACTAGCTTTTTTTCGATCATGTCTTCTTTTTCATGGATCAGGGTCTCTTGGGAGGGTTCTAAGAGCTTATCACGAAAGGAAATCTTTGGGGATAGAGGCTTTTGTGGATCCGGTGGCTTGAAGGTTATGGTCACTTTGAGCAGAGAAAACAAACTTAGAGCTCATTGCACTCGTATAGGGAATAATGTGATTCATAGTATTGGTTAAAAGAACAAATATAAAAAATATTGCATCAAAAAGTGGTAAAAAAATGATAAACTTAACCGTAAAAAATTTAAAAATCGTTGTTTTATGTTAAAAAAAATAAAACACACATATGCATCATGGGGCATACATTTGTTGGAGTAGTCGATTTTACAAAAATATCTTTTATTAATTATTAGTCGGCATTTAATAAAGTAGTTAAATTAAATGCGTCGACATGGCATTTTGAAGAGAATCTATGGAAGTGTCTGTAGAGTAGTCAAAAAATGAGACAGCGGCCAAAGCAAAAGATGAAAGAAGGAAGGCGTACAAAATAAGAAACTGACTCTTCCTATCTGTCTGTGTCTCTATGCATTTCAATTCTTTCTTTCTTCATAACCCCATCTTCTTATTCTATTATTATTATTATTATTATTATTTTCTCTTCCAATTCCATCCTTCACAAAATAATTCTTAATTTCATCCATAAGCTAAATACTACTTCATCAATTCTTTGCTGTTTCAAATTCAAGGTCAGGTTACTTTCCTTTTTTCTTCATATATTGAATTGATGATTGAATTACTGATGCATGCATGATTCAACAAATATACATTTTTAGGAAGGATCAAATGACAAAAGAAGAAGAAGAAGATATAGCTAGAGCTGTTGATGCTGCTATACATTCATCAAAAGATGATAACAACAATGGTAGTAGTAGCCAACTTCAAAGATTGCAGTATCAAGTTACAAAATTGTTCAAGGGTTTTTCAAGTGTTCAAAATGAAAATACTAATTACAATCCTGAAATCCTCACTACTCTCAAGCGTCAATGGGCTGCAAATTTTCACTTGAAATACATGGTATCATGCTTAATAAGCTGCTTTGCTTCTTGTTACTTTTAGGATCTTTACCAATTGCTTTTTTCCCCCTAAAATTGAATCTCATATTCAAACCCGATTCATTTCAATCTAAATTTAGTGTAGTCACCACTTTTTTTTTTTTTTTTTTTTTAAT
>Ga0228710_1004683_pt1 | contig 21535 bp, 12 predicted proteins | sample MedpolnodulmetaG_FD_177995 | JGI IMG/M metagenome (GOLD analysis project Ga0228710, IMG submission 177995) | Root nodule microbial communities from Medicago polymorpha collected in Santa Monica, California, United States - pink nodules | ecosystem: Host-associated > Plants > Roots > Nodule... | reverse complement strand
CCTAAATCTTTTCAAAGGGGTGTTTTGAACTTTTTTCCCCTTTTCTCTTAAAAATTAAATGTTCAGTCGTGAAACAAATTAGCGAGTCAAACGCTAGTCAAATAGCCTTGACCTCCAAAAAATGACGTGACAGCGTGTATAACTTGGCACATAAATAGGGCACACTGAACCGTGCTAGGATGTTGGAACATCGTATCCAACATCTTACTAGAGTGCCAAACATGTTGGAGCGTCGTATCCAACATCATGCTTGAATATTTGTTTTAGCAAAAGTGAAGCCAATACACAAATATCCAACAACCTCTCCCTTTGGCTAAAACAAATTGAGGCCATACAAATAAAGAAGAGAGAAACCACACATCCATTTCTTCAATCATCAAAAGCACACAACCATGAAGAAAGGAACACATTAAACATATAACTAAAGGAATACCCTAGAAATAATTCTTCAGTCATAGCATAATCAACAAACCTGAAGAAGTATAACAGAAATCCAAAATCTACTTCCATATTTCCACACAGATTCTTCAAATGGAAATACGTAAATAAGAGAAAATAAGGTATCACTAAAGAAAAAAAGAGACATGGAGCAGCGGATTTTTAAACACACATAAGCCTCACAATGCTCAGAATGGGAAAAATAAATTCCCACACACATGCAGAAGATACTCGGATGTTCCAACATCCAATTACACATCAGAAAGGGAAAAGTAAATTCCCATCAACAAGAAAAAAATAAATTCCCATACACACATGCAACTGTCATCTAGATGTTTCAACATCCTATACCATATCCTGCCTACCATCTTGAGCACAACCAAGCACACTTCATAGCATCACTCCCCCTCAATATAATAACCTAAGAGTGAATACTAACATAGAGTTTTCTAATACTCCCCCTGAACATATGCAAGCATACTAATAAAGGAAGACCTTCAAACCAAGAAAACTTCAAAAAGCATAAAATAAATAGACAAATGAGATGCTTCAACATCATCTGACCCATCATCAGGCAAGCATAATAAAGAGAACTACATATGCAGATCAGGAAAACTTCTCATGCAAAAGCATCAAAACAAATACTACTGCTAACAAATACTGCTAATATACAGGCATCTACTCCCAATTATGCACATTTGCACATACATTTACTCCCCCTTTTTAGCCACAAAATGTGCCAAAAGAAACTTCATGCATATAACAAAATAAATACCATAATCTTCATGCATAAACAAATGAGACTGGCAGAAGCATATAGTGCAGGAATAACCAGAAGGTACCAAAGGAACCATAAAGTGCAGAATATCAGGATTACAAGCGAGACCAAACTAGAAATCTCAGGACATGTTGTGCAAAGGTTTTGATCGAAAATAGTTTGAAAAAGGCCACAAAATGCACTCAGGTTACTTAGAGAGCAGGACGGGTTTTAGAGTAAAAAGGCACTGTCTCTCGATAGGTTTGAGATTGCAAGTAAAAGAAAAATAAAATTAAAGGAAAGGGTAAAAGTTTAAACGCATAAACTTAAAGGAAATGTAAAATGGTCTACAAATCAGTTTACATACATTCTGTATAACTCGTTTCCCTAGACGCTGGTAGTTTGAGTGTTGTAGAATTTCTATAAATGATTTGCGATCCATTTTTCGACTAGGAAACTCTTATTTATACATACAGAAAATAACTGGCAAAAGACTAATCTCATGATCAGCACTTCCTCCATCTTTGACAACTGCTTGTCCCACGTTCCCACTAAGGAAACCGCCTTTGAGCTTGAAATCGTGCCTTTCCCGCCTTAACTGCTTGACTTCGACGCAACCACGCTTTTAGTCTTGTTCCATCGAACTCTTGATCACGCGCGCTAAGCTTGCTATCTTGTCGAAATCCTCAAATTAGAATGAGAAAGCCTTCGACTCCTGCAAAGTTAAAAGTCAACTAAATGTTGACCATATTAAATGAGCCTGTCGAAATTACAGGCTAACAATTTCTTGCTTGGTTTGGACTCGAAAGGGTCGGTAAAGCTGCTGCTTTTGTTGTACAGGATTTTGGTTCTTGAATTTCTCTGTGTTGACAGTCAACTTATACACCATTCTCAGGTTATCCCAGTCATCTTATTGATTGACATGGGACTGTATGGACTCGAAAGAGTGATTAATGCTTGTTGTCGTTGTTTCAGGAAGTTGATGGTACATGATCTGAATTCGTGTTGACGATCGCTTCATTCGCCAACTTTAGACCCGCGCTTAATTGTTATAATTGTTTAGGGTTGGATCCACTTTGTGGATCTTTTTTATTTTTCATTTTGTTTTTATTGTTTTGATTTTGCCCGTTAGGGTTGTTGACTAGGTCATGTTTTATGTCCCCCAGTTTTTCTGTAATTTCCCCCCGTTTTTAATAATATATGAGCAATTGACATCAGATAAGAGTATGGTTCCAATTTAGTTGGACACTATTCTTTTTGATGTTATTTTGCTCTTGACCTATAAAAAAAATCAAAATTTCATAAAAAAAAATATAGTTCATAATTTTTAAATTTTAGCGCAGTAAAAAGAGCAGAAAGACGAACACGCAAGTGCCCGTCTTTTTGTCGGTGAAGGTTGTACTAGTTTAATTATAAATGCTTCTACCTTTAATCATTTCCTAAATACTAAGTAGTAAGTACAGATATTAAAATATAACAATTCTCTCTCAAAAAAATAAAAATATCAATCGGTGCAAACATTACATTACATATGTAGGAGGTTAGAGTCAAATCTTAAATTCACCACTTACTCATCTAAGAGGTAAAATTTTCAGCATTAGACTGCTTAATCGGAAAAAAAATATAAAACATCATATTTTAAAAGGAAACGAAACATCCTCCTATATGTTTATACTATTAAAGGATGTGGGGTTTGTTCATAAAATTGTGTATTAAGTAAAAACTTGAAATATTTGTCCTTTACGATGTTATTTATTATACCGTTAGCCTCATATACAACAAAACAAAACTAGCTTCCTCTGTAATATAACCAAGTAAATATCATTTCTTAGCAATGGTTGGTATAACATAAATTTCGATTTAACATTCCACCACACGAGTTTCATGTTTTTCACTATAATTAAGCTCTTGTCCTATCAAATGTCCCACCATATACTGTTGCATAGAATGAAAATTTTCGATAGATTTTTTCTTTTCCATCTTTGTTTCCTTGTTCGAAACAGGGTGCCGAATCACATGAAACTCTGGTTACTTGTTTCACCTGTGCCACTACTATTGAATAGTAAAAAACAAAAAACAAGAATCAGATTAAGCATCAACTAAAATAAACAACACATTGTGAAACAAGAAAAAAGAATCCATTAGGGAAATAAAACTCACCTCTTGCGTTTGGTTTTGGAGCCAGTGGAAGACGAAGGATTAGTATGCCAATTCCTTTTTCTTTGATTAATGAACCAGTTATTTATTTGCTTTAATTGAAGTCCTGTTTCCTGGACCAACCTAGCCTTGTCTTCTTCCTAGAAGTACATTCAAGAGTCTAATATGATCAGCAATCATGGAAGAGGCAAATAATGCCCAGCAACATCAAGGTTGCGTAGATGAATTCTTAGTTAGGTATATTAATTGGAACATAACATTAATACATTATTAATTAACCAGTCATGGTTGTCTCCTTGATCATTACTACTAGTAAGGACAAATAATCAAGTTCTACTCTATGCTTATGACTTGACACATTGGGAGACACATATTATTCGAGAGAAAATTACGAGGGTGCAAGACTTTTCTAATTATTCATCCCTAGTATAACAATACAATACATTACTTGGAAAACAATTTTCTTTTTTAATAAATTATAAATCATTTTACAATATCAATAAAACATTAATGTTAATTCACATGTTATTAATGTTAATGAAAGATAATTTTATAAAATCACACATAATTTTTCGGGGAAATAACACTGACCACCCTCAAGGTTTAACTAAACAACACAACCCATCCTCTATTTAAAAAATATGCTCACCTCCCCTCAAGTTAAAGTACCGTTAGTGAGAAAAACACATTTGTACACTTTGCCTTTAAGTTCTTAATTAGAGTTTTTTTTTTGAGAGGGAGTTCTTAATTAGAGTTGTGCCTTACCTTTTTGCATTTTTCCCACAAACTCCTTGAACGAGATTTTTTAATTTACCTTTCTTTGAATTTTCAAGGTCAGCTTCTTTGTTAAGAAGTTATTTTCCTGTTAATCGATATTTTTCACTTATGTTTACTATGTTAACAAGTTTTTTTTTTTCTTGTTAATCTGAATTTCCTTGATCACTTTGGGCGAACGTTTCATAATTTATAAGGAGATGCTTTTCACATTGAAAATTAAGTAGGGAAGGTTTGTGTCCCATTAGAAAATAGAGGAGGTGTGAATGACATTTTAACAAACCTTAAAGAAGGTAAGTTTAATTTACCTTAATTTTTTATACAAAATTAATCACATTTCCTGATACGCGTTAAAGTGGCAAAATGATGTATAATTAAAAACAAATGAGTAATTGTTCAAATTAGTTTCGACATACTTCCTCAATTCTCATTCAACAAAAGCAAACTACCTCACACCTTTGAGAAAAGTAGTTAACTTCATTTAATTTTCTTTAAAATACCCCCATGGAACTTGTTCCATTAATATTATTGAAAACCAAATTTAAATTTAAAAATGATTACACTAAATATGACAGGGTTAGTTGATTTTTTTTCTTATATTTGAGAGCACAAAATAAATCTTTTTTGTTGTTTATATTCAAGACCGAAGGAAGTATAAAATTAGTTCCTTTTTATGAATTATTTAAAACATTGGGACATTGTTATTATTATTGAAGATTCTATACATATATTATATATATTGAACTAGTTTACTAATACTCCTATATTTCTTTCTATTTTTGATATACTATTTATTATTAAAAAACATGTTAATTAATCTAAATAGATCAATAATGGATAAGGGCATTAGAGGAAAATATATTACTACTTCACTCTTTTTAAAAACAATCCATAATATTAATAATTAAATAAAATAATCAATATTAGATTAGTTTCAAAATATACTAATTTTAAGGTATATGTTTTATTCTTAAGAGTAACAAATATCATATAATTCTAATTTAATTTCAATTTAACACGTAATAAATTAAAATCTTTTGCATAATATTAATAAGAAAAATAATAGTTTTTTTTTGGTTACATATTATTAATAATAGGTGACATAGGAGAAAAACCAATTTTTTTTATAGATATACGAAATGACAATTGTGACGGACATTAATCTTAAAACTTACAGTAGGATAAGGCCATTTAGAGTGTGATTGCCACCAAGCTTTCAAAAGGGAGGTGGTGTCACCTGGGAGCTTTCCCGCTCTTCTTTTCCTTAGAATTTCTTCTCTTATGTCCACAATCTTACTCTTGTAACCCTGCATATTGAAAAAACATTAAATTAACTATGCAAACCAATCCAATTTAAATAATGGAAATGCTAACTTGTGCCCTTAAGGCACTAGATAATGATTCAAATATAGTAATTTTTTGTTGGAATGTGTGCATTGAATTTAATTTTTGAATTTGTAATAAAAAGAATGCACAAAACTTGAGGGAATATTTCTACTTTTGAATTCTTTATCTTGTGCCCTAATGACACAAGTTAACATGACCCTTTAAATAATTATGCGGTTGATTCTTTCATCTTTGCAAAGACACATGCATGTCACGTATATATATAGTATAAAACATATACACCATGGTTGCATTGCATATATATGAGAATGAGAAAGTTATAATGAGCTACCTGTTTTAGCTCGTGCTTCAACTCCTGCCTCACACGTTCCATTAAAGATCTTTCACTTTCAGTAGGAACAAGAGGACCAAAGCTGAGACTATCACCACCATCAAGGCTTCCTTCATATAAGTTTGCATTACTCTCTGCTTGGTCATCTTCATCGTCCGACATTGTTGCACCACTCCCTTCACCAGGAGATACACCTGTTCATGCATGCATCATACATGGTTTTTTATCATTGCAAATGGTACGTGGATGATTGGAAATTTGAAACAAAGATATCATTATTGATAGTTGAAACTTACCAGTCAAGCTTTGTAGAGACTGCTCCAGCTCCCAACAAGCCATAACAGCTTCCATGGCATGAACACGGACATGTTGTTGCAATTGTTCTTTAAAAGCACAGAGCAGGAGAACATAATGCGTCTACAACAAAAATATGTATCAGAACAAAATACAAATCAACACTTCTAGCTCTTATTTGACTAGTCATCCAACACTAAAAGTTAAATCAACTTTTCTATTTCTTTTTAATTGTCTACTTTTTAGTACAACTTTGTTAACATTCATATGTTATATTGGAGGGATTGCGATTCCCTACCCTTGTCAACCGTAGGTTCTACAACGATTGTAATACAAATATAAGGAAATACAGGAAACTTGAATGTAGAGAATCCTATTCCATTAACAATTTATTGTTGAAATAAATTGGTGCAAGAAAAAATTAAACATTAGAGGTTTAATAATTTTGACAAGTTGAAAAATTGTTGATTTTCTTTAGTTATGTAAAAACTTAATCTTAAAATTTGGACTGATTTTGAGTCAATCCATACAAAACTAATTTGTAAGATGAGATGATATCCTAATTATAAACTCACTTAATACGTGAGACTCTCTACACTTGTAAAATAATTGATCAAATTATTATCATATAACAATTCAATGAATAAAAATATATGATTAGATTTTGATAGTGTGAATCAAAAGGACAAAATTACCCACTTACAACAACAACAACATGAAAGAATCATAGAAGTAGATATGTAATAGATTGAAGTATGAAAAATATATGGATGACATTGAGTTTTTATGACATTGATGACCTTACTATATATTTTGATGAGAGAGAAGGATTATAACCGAGAGAGATAAACACAATATCACCAATGTTACTAAAATTCAATTTCATCTGAAGTGATATAGAATTGATGACATCGGTACCATTTACCAATCACCATGCTACAATCCTTATGAAAGAAAGAAAGAAAAAAAGTCATTTATGATATTTTGGTTGATCAATATCACCAATTCTATGTCACAAAAGTGTTATCTCATTAAAGTACCACCTGCAGTCCTATGTCATAAATTGTTGTTTTTTGTAAAAAAAGTTTAACGGAATCAATAATAAGCCAGATGATGACGTATCCATCAATGCAAAATATCATTAAGAAATCAAAATGAAAACAATTTACTCACAAGTGACAGACACAATGAAGATCTAAGCGTTGAACCAAAAACTAGTTAATGTCACAATATGTGGTTGCCGAACACCAAATATTTTTATAGATTATTTTCTGTTTCTTAATTACTAAAGTCGTTAATCAGCGTTGAAAATGAATCAATTAATGTATTAATAATTAAATTTACCAACTACCATCAATAATTTGCGGGTACACTAATCAAACCAGTAACGTATACGAAGGGGAAAGGTTGATAAAATTAAAGAACTTATAAACCATCAAATTAAGATTCAGGTCGGCAAAAAGAGTACAAAATTGATCCTTGGAAACAAACGGGGAATAAATATTTATCACAACTTTAATTAAAATGTTCGAAGAAAAAGTAAAGGGAAAACCTCACAGCTGCAGCATCCTAAGTCAGGACAAACTAATTACACTCATTTACTCATTTATCAGAGAAAAAAAAAATCAGATTCATTTATTAACTATTCGTTACTACTACAGTCCAACATTTTTTTAAAATAAAATAAAAAAAAATGTTACTTTTTCCATTTCCTCTCTCTTTTTCTTTGTTCTATTAATTAAATTCTGCAGCAAGCACTTACACTACAAATACAATCATGTAGCTGTATGTCTACCCTAATCAGCAATGCTCCTCGTTTATTGTTTTTTAAAGTCTAATCAACAAACTCCGGAAATTCAGGAAAGTTTAAAGTTTCACAAAATAAAAGTAAAATAAAAATAAAAAATAAGGAAACAAAAGCACCCAAATCTAGATAAGATTTTGAATAAAAATTGTATAACCCAAGCATATACCAAATTATTAAAATCACAAAGAGGCTTAATTATTAGATTAGTAAAGAAATACTATTGCAGTATTGTTATTGCACATAGTTAGTTAATTAGGTTAAAACGCGACAACAAGAAAGAAATAAAGAGAGACATAAATCAAATCATACAAATCCATCATTGAAAAGTTGATTAAAGTAGTTGTCGTGGGGTAATAGAGAAGAATAGAATAAATTTGCATGGATAAGAAGATATATAATTAATATATGATTGATGTTAAATAATAAAATTAGGTTTGGGTTGTTGTAACTAACCATGAATTGATCAAGCTCCTTTTCATCCACAACACCATTAGCAAGTGAAGAGTACTTATCCACCACGCGCTGCGACTGCTGAAGCTGTGCGTCGATCCGCGGAAGCTGATCGACGGGCGTAGCAATTCGCAGACATGAAACATGAGCAGATAGAAGCTGATCGTAGAGAGGGTGTCCAAGTATGTCTGCTTTGTATTGTGATAACTCCTCTGATGATTCTGTGTTGCTTTCGGTCCGGTTCCGATCCCGGGTTTTCTCCATCATGTTCATACCTCTTACGTCCTCGTTTTGTGATGTATCTGGCTGTAAGTGGAGGAAATTCTGCTGCCGTAGGTTTACAGCGTTGTTGAGCCAATTCGGCGCTGATCCGGCACCAGCACCGGTGAATGGTAGTAGTCTTTGCATGTCTCTGCTTTGATTTAACTGTTGCTCTTCATTGAATGGTTGAAAATTGATTTCATGAGAGAGATGGTCGTGATGAAAAGCCATTTGCTTAATCAATCACTTCTTTTTTTATGTTTAGGGTTTTTTTTTTCTTGTGTGTTTCACATCTGCTACATTGAGGGTTGAGAATTTTGGTGGGAAAATTGTAGGTGTGGGAGAGGAGTTAGAGCTAGGTAGGAGAAGTGGTGGAAGGGAGAAGAGGTTTGGAAAAGCACTTTCTTTTATGGGAGAAGACTTTTTGAAGGATGATGACACGAAAATCAAGGGATATTAGATTGAGAACGGATCCAAGGGTTGGGATTGGTGATAATAACGTGCAAGGGTTTGTGCCTGTGTGGTAGTACTCTTTCTGGTCTTATTTATAAAAGAAACTTGAATCAACGAAAATTGATGTATTTAGTTAAAAATTCAGTCCAAATATATCGAGTTTTGTTGACCCAACTTTTTCTTATAAATAGGAACGGAGGGAGTATTACCTTATTGGAGATTTTTTTTATGTCATAATAATAAGACAAAGATTGATCAATGATGTGGTAGGAGGCAACTAATGATATTACTAATTAATTGACTATTAAATTAGACCAATCAAACATTGCTATGTGCATATTGATTTTTTTTTTTTGTCCATTTAATGATGTACGAGTAATTGAATTGTAGTTTAATTATCAAGATATGGTTCCGAAAGTGGACACAGTCTGCCGACGTGTTGTTTTTGTTTTTTATTGAGATATTATTTTAAAATTTGGATAAAGAAATCATGTTTTGCTTTTGACGGGAAATATTGAAAGATGAGGAGGACTTTTTGATGCAGCATGAATCAGTCCTAATCTGACTACTACCCATGTTTTCACGCTGCTAATTTTTAATTAATAAAATCAAAAGGTAGTAATAGGAGTAGGTCATGTTTAAGGGTTTAAAATAGGGGTGGCATATAGGTGATTGTAATTTTTAGGCAGATGGTAGGGATTGCTACTTGTAGATTAGGAGTAATTACTATTTTGTGTATTGTTATAAGATTTTTATAAGATTTTATTTTGTGTATTGTTAGTGTAAAATACTACAAATATGCACAGAGTAAAAGAATGCTTTCATATAATCGGTTGGTGGGTCGTGAGTTATTTTATTGGAAGTGCCAATATTAAGCTATTTCAAGTAATTGTTAAAATTATTAATCGGTCTAGTGATTTATTTTGCTTGAATTTAGCATGGGGTGCGGGTTTAATCCCTCAAGAGAATATTTTTGAACAAAATATTAAAAATATAATAGAAATATAAAAAGGAGATGATTGAAGAGTTGAACACACGATCTCTATAAGAAGATCTGGAACTGAAGAGTTAAACACGCGACCTCCATAAAGATGATCCGGATCTACCACTGCATATAATTTGGTTGACTTATATTTTATAAATATAATTTCTTAACTCATACATTTTTATACACTATTTAACTTGGACGTAGTCATAGATAAAGTCCAAAGCTAAAGAAATTTTTATATGATTTTTATCATCGGAGCATTCAACTTATAATACTCCTTCCATCCCATAATAGATTACCTATTTGAAAATGTGTAATTTTGACCTAACTTACTTTTACCATATTTTTCTACTAATATACAAAGATAAATAATATCATATAAGATGTCGTTAGATTTGTCTCAATGAGTATTTTCAAAATATCAAATTTTCATAATTTTTTCTAATATATTATTCAAGATATTTAAGTTCAAAATTATGCATTGACATGTGTAATAAGGTCAACTGTGTCAAGTATTAAGGGGCGGAGGGAGTAATGATGTTTATTAAAAAAAAACTACATAAGAATGATTTTATCTTTAATTATATTTCTTAAAACAAAATATGTAAAACTTAACCGTTTTTAATAAATTTTATACTAATTAATATTCATTCTCTTTAATCATATGGTATTATGGTTGAAAAGTGTTAGCACACACATCACACACACAGTAGTAACTGGCTCTCACATACAATACATATTCTCTCTGTGGGCCAATAAACTCAAAACGACGTAAGAGGAGAGAGTGGCAGTGGTCTGGGCTGGCAACTACCCAACCGGAAAGCGACTAGAGCACCCAAGTCTGACACGTGTCTTAACGAGGTTTCATGGACCACAACATAGTACTGCACATAACATAATTTACTAGTGTGGGCCAAAGATAATTGAATCATGTTCGTACATTTGTAAAAAGCTGAGAAAGTTGTCACTGCTTGAAACACCACTGTCAACTGGACTGTGCTACTATAATCTATCTAGCTGCTGATCTAACGATTTAGATTAGGGTAAGGTAAGAGATGCCGCCGGCAGTGGTACTGTTTGGCTTGGCTAGACAAACAAACATATATAGCCTTTAATCTACTTTGTTTTACTACTTTTTCCTGTTCATCGTTTTTAAATATTCTTCTGTTTATTTTTGTTTAATTTTATAAATTTGAATTTCTTGTTACAAATTAAAGTGATATGGTTAAGGGTTTTAACCTGGTTCACACAACAAATTGTTTATTTCGACTGTTCGAAGAATACTACTTAGATAATGTGTTTGACCTGAATCTCCGTCTTCGACCTTGCGGAAATGAGTGTATATGCAAAAGACGCCTTAAGACTTAAATTAGTATATGATCTTGGTAGGTGGCTAAGGTTAGAATAAAACATACTTTATGAGGTGATGATGTAAGGCTTATATAGTCTTAAGATGTGTGATTGAACTTGAATGTCATCCGTAAGTTGGACTTTATAGTAGGGTTGTCAAAATGTATAGACCGGTTCGTTTAACTCGATTAATTATAAGGTTTGGGTTTTAAATATTGAGCCTGAATTTTTATAAGGTTTTTTAGCCCGGCCCTAAAAATCCTGATACTCGTTATGGCTAGTCTAAACAGGTCGTGGTAGCCGTTAGCCCGCTTAACAAAAAAAATTCTATATATTGAAGGTGAGAAAAACACAAGAAGGGGGGTTGAATTGTGTTTGTTTTTTCTTCGTTTCTCCTACTGATGTCACAGTTCAGAAGCAGATAACAATCAGCTTCTGAAGTAGTGATCATAAACTAAATGCGCAGTGGATAAAAACAGAGTAAGAGAGAGAGAGAAGAAAGACACAAAACAATTATACAAGTTTCTTCCACAAACCGGAAGTAGTCATGTCCCCCTTGCACTTCCAAGGAGAGTTCACTAAAATGTAATCTCAAATTACAAGTACTCAAGCACACAAGCAAGAGATTTCATATGCTCAAGCACACAAGCAAGAGACTTTCCAATGCTCTAGTACAACTACAAGGGACTTACAAATGCTCAAGCACACAAGCAAGAGACTTACGATCAAACAAAATTACAAAGAAATATGTTTGAGTTTGAACACTTGATATACAATCAGTGGTGTTCACAATACAAAACAGAAACAGACTCTAAGACTCTTAATACTATAGAATTTCTAAAATGTGAGCTTTGCTAAGAAATTCTAAAGTAACAATGAAAACAGAACAATAACAGAGTATGAACTTTGAATTGTTGAGAGTCTAGCTTTGTGTGTCTGTATACGTTGTGGATTCTTGTATTGCTTGTATATCAGTTGTAATGTGTTGTGTTTTCCAACTTGTAGGTCTTTACTCCTTTATATAGAGGTGTGAAGAGATAAGTTGGAACTTGACAGCAATACAAAAAGAGTCGTTTGAAACTTGTTGATAATCACCAATGATCTTTTGCCTAATATGGTTATTGTCCTATGAAGGATCAATTTCAAATCCATTCCTTGTATGAAGGAACATTTCTGCAGGCAGAGCTGTTATCCTTGTCTTGTTGCAAAGCACGACCCAAGTAGTGGAGAAGGTGGTTGTACAGTTCGTACATTTATCATTTTTCAACGCTCTTGATAGAATAAGCTTCCAATGCTTTCAAATTTCATCTCAAGGCCGTTGTTATACTTCTTTCCGTCTTTAGCAACTCTTAGGCATGATTAAATAAGATTCCAGCTCTTGAAGCTTTAAGTTCTTCAGCTCCTGACGAACTTCAGATTCTGGTGATCTTGCTTCTGATGAGGTGCTTCTGATGAACTGGCTTCTGATGACGTCATCACTTCAGGAGCGCTTTGAACTTCAGGAGCACTTTTCTTCAGGAGCTTCAAGTTTCCTTTTTGTTGATTCTTTTGCTCTCTTTTGTTCTTCCAGAACCTTATAAATATATCAAATGTTGTCTATGGTCCTATACACTTGAACAAATATTAGCATATCCAATTGACATTTTTTAATACCTTGTTATCATCAAAACTCTAAGGGTAACTTATTGTTAAACATTTTTCGTTCTAACAATCTCCCCCACTCTAAGGGTAATGTTTGTTAAACGTATTTTGTTCCAACATATATTATATATATTTTTTAAATAATTCTTTACTTAGTTGATTATCAAAGTAAAAAATACAAGTAAAAATTCAATGTGTACTTGCAAAAGTACAATAATTGAGATTAGGGTTAATCTGTGATTAAACTTGAACATCAATCGTAAGTTGGACTTCATAGTGTCATGATTTTTTTTATAAGCTAAGAGCAAAATGACATCAAGAATATTGGCATCCAACTAAGTTGGTACCCTACTCTAATCTTCTGTCAATTGGTCATATATATTATTAAAAAAAAGAAAAAACTACATAAAAACTAACCTAGTCAATTCATGTGAATCAACAGTAACACATCAAAGAAGAACAACACAGTGGATCCAACCATAAACAATTCTAACAAACGAACACCATAAACGATATACGTTTGAGAGACCAAGCAGGTTTATAATTTGGCGAATGAATCGACCGTCAACACAAAATCGGATCACGTATTATCAGCTCCCTGCAAAAACCGCAACAGCCATTAATAACTCTTTCGAGTCCACACAGTCCCATGTCAAACAACATGATGACTGAGATACGACAAACCCAAAACAAGTGTTCTGAGCTTCTCAATTGGCATATGAATCGTCTGTTAACACAGAATGATTCAAGATCCATCAACTCTCTGCAAAAAAACTATCGTCGTCCCTATATCTAAGCACCTTTTTGACTAAAAATTTGTCTTTAAATATAAACCCCTTTTCAAATTACTAGATGCATTTATTATTATTTTTCTAAACATACCCCTAATTAATACTACTAACTTGTCTAGAAATATAAAAAATCAAATTTAATACATATACAAACAAAACATAATTTGATAATATTAACACACAAAATAAACACATTAATAGATTTACTAACAACTTTTCTTAAGAAATGTGAAATGCAAAGAGCTTACATACATGGATGGGGGAGTACAAGTCATAACAAACCCTTTCGAGTCAAACCAGATCCATTGTAACACGGCGTCGCAACCCAAAATAACACACGCCAGAACTTGGATCTTCATAAAAGCCACCAAACAAGGTCTTCACATCTCTCTGACGTAGTGGATGCAAATCCATAGACGTTAAATCCTCTATGTTTAGGTTTGTGAAGGATAACCGCCAATAAATATGAGAGAGATAACTACTCTCATCGATGTTTAGGTTTAGATTTTCACCATACCGATCACCATAGTGTCATGATTTCGAATGTTATGATCCAATATTGTATTATAGACATTTATCTTTGTCGATCACCATAGATAAATTATGATTTGCACTTTATCAAATTGTTCAAACTTGATTAAATGACCATGATCCAATCATCTAGAATGTCTCTAAGACGCCTTCATATGATGGTTCGAATTACTGATTGAGGTGACCCATTTTGCCAATGGATTGGTCCTTAACGGAATTTGGAACATAATGAAAAAATAAAAAATGTAAAGTAAAAACAAGTTATTATGGCATTTAAGTACTAGCACAGACTGAGAGTGAATAGCAGGGCAGGGGTCACGCGGAACTGTTATGTGGTCCTTTTCTTTTCTAGTTTAATAAAGAAACTTGAAAAAAGGGGAACAAGGGATTGGATTGGGATTGAGGTGTTGGGTCAGAATGATGGAAGTGGTCCTTCCCCTTAACTTATGGGATCCACTCAACTTTCACCTCACTGCCACTGCATGCCTCCTTACATTGCCAATACTTGCAGTTTCTTTATACTATGTGATTGCATAATTCCATCCCTCTCTAGGCTCACACCTTCCAAATATGGTGGCTTTGGGATTTAATGATATTGGCATGATATATTTATTTCAAATAGGTAATTCAATAATTTTGTCTCTTGCAAAAAAGTCATTATTTTGTATCTAGGTGTAGTTATAGTTCCTCTAATTTTCGTCTATTTTAATCCCTCATTTAAGTATTAAGACTATATTCATTCTTTCTTACTTCACATTGTCGATGCATATGAGAGTGACAAACAATGAATTGATTATTGTAAAAACAAAAAAACTGGTTTAGGTGAAAAGAGATTTAGATCATTTAAGCAAGTGCCCATGACTCGGCCACTATTCTTAAATATGGAAAAAAGAAATTGGTTGGTAGAAGAGAACCAACTTTGTGCGCTCACAAATTCCTAGAAGGAGATCAATCATTATAAAATAATGACAAATTTTTTGTATCAATAACATAGTATATAGAATGTGGATGTCTAGATAAAAAAATATGAATCATTGAATAATATATATATATATATATATTCTATTTGCAAACAAGTATATATTTTTTTTTACAAGCCAAAATGGAATATAATAGAAACTGATCGTACCTGATCAGAAAGTGACTGTCGGTGCTTTGAATGCAGTGGTTTAAGTGGTGGTAGAATGCGTCAGAATGCTCCTTGGAGCAGATGGGGGTTGTGTACCTGCAGACACTCCGACGCTCAAGTAAGTAGAGATCAGAGAGTGAGGGCTTTGAGGAAGAGATAGATTCTACCTTGGGGACTGCTATGAGTCCATTATTTATAGAGGTGGAGGGCTGCAGAGCCGTTGTAATGGCACACTTGGCTCTGGCGGTTACGAAATCGTGGAAAGTGTAACCGCTAGAGAGTTTATTGTGGGAATGTGCAGAGAGACGTTGTGGCTCGTTTGAACCGGTCTCGCTCGCTCCGTGCACCCCCTTGCAGGAAAGGGGTGTGTTGCAAGTAAGTTTACCAAACGTGGTGTTTGAGCTTTGGATTGTATTGGGCCTAAGTAAATGGGCTAAAGATCCTTTTGGCCGGTCTAGAACAGTAGCCCACCAAGTCGTTGCTCTTGATAAAGAGTGATGACTTAAGTGCAGGCATCTTTGATTGTTCGTGGTCGGTTGTATGAAGGAAGTTCGCTTTTGTGAGTTCTCTGCCCGAGAGTAAGCTGATCTCGTTTGACGGATATGAAGACGCCTCTGAATCCAGGAACCGTTAGCATTGGTGGTTACGAAATCGTCAGGAAGTTTGGTTGATTGTCATTCCACAATTAATGCCCACGTCTCGAGGGAAAGACTGAGGAGGCATGACCTTTGGCTTCTGAGTGACACGTGTAAAGGCTATTGCAGTACTTGAGTACTTATAGTCTGCAGAGTGTTCTTGGTTTGTGTTTCCAAAGTGTCATCAGTACCGTTGATTTAATCCTGACGTTTAGAGAACCGCTACGAGTGATCAGAGCCCTTGGATGGATGATTTGATTTAATCAGGACCGTAGGCATGTCATTTGAGTGGAGAGTTGTATGTGAACGGCTGCACCAGATTGGGGCCTCACGACCTTTAGGAGGTTTTATGAAATGACTATAAATAGTTCAAACGTTTGTTTGGGACATTACAACATTTCATTTTTTCAGAAACTTAGAGATTTTTTCAAGAGTTCCTTCAAAGGCGAAGCATTTTTGGTCCTTCATTTTCTCACTTCAAGTCCATTTCATCCATTGTGACAAGTAAAACTCTGATCATTCTTCTTTCCCTTATTTCATACTTGGCTTCTTTAGTTTCCTGTTTAAGAAACCGTAGAAATGCATGCTTTTTAGGGTAGAAGTTACTCCGACTCGGTGGTTTCTGCCGTTTGTTACGGTGGTTTCCGCCGTGTGTAAGGAGTTCTAGGATTTGCTGTCTGTTTTCCATATTTTTAGAAAAACATTGGCGACAGGCCATGGTTTCCATATATAAACGTCAGTCCTACTCGCTTCGGAACAGATTCCTTGGGATAGACTTTCTATTTGTTTTGTTCCTTGGCTTTTAGCGGTGGTGTTTTATCCCTTCCTCGCCGTGGTCGACCTGATGGGTGAAGGAAGGGTGGATCTGAATGTTGGATTCACTTTTCCCCTTGCTCTTTCAGGTTCTCCATGGCGAACGAGGAAGCTGTCGCACCTATCTCTTCTTGGTTGGGGGAAGAACCCTTAGAAACGGAGTCAACCTTTGCTACTGACGGAGTGGGAGAGATTCCCTTTGGCTCTATTGGTGAAGTAGGAGATTGGGAGTTGGTACTTCCGAGCACATCTGATCGAGTGTGCTCAGAGTACGAAAATCATGCCTTTCCCATGTATGAAGTGGTTTTCAAAGACATGGGTTTTCGGCTCCCTTTCTCCAACTTCCAGCGAGAGATGCTCCGCTGGACCAAGTTGTCTCCCTCTCAAATTCACCCCAACTCTTATGCCTTCATGAGGGCCTTCGAATTGGTGTGTGATTATCTCCGCATTCCTACTTCCAAGAATGTCTTCTTCTTCTTCTTTACCGTACAACGAGGTGCGAACTGGGTTTCTTTTCGTCAGACCCAAAAGATGTTCGAGATATTTGCTTGGAAAGTGCGGAGTTTCAAAGAGAGCTTCTTCTTGGTAAGACCGAGGAGTGAAGCAGCTCTGGATACTCTTCTGGAGGCGGTGAAGGATGGTGTTTAGGAACGCCGCCCTCTTTTCCATCTGTGCTGGTCTCAGGATCACTTTGGCTACGAGCCAAAAGATTTTGGTCGAACCCTTGCTAATCTCATGGAGGAAGAGACAGATATGCGCCAACAACTTTGGGCGTTTCCCATAGAGGATCAAAACCGAAAAACGGGGAAACCCATTGATGAGCGCGGACGGGACCCCGTTAACAGAGCCCGCCACATCAATACCCACGAGTTGTTGACGTCGGAAAACTTCGAAGATTGTCTTGGTAGTTTGTACCTTCTTTTCACCCTTAATAAGCCTGTTTTTTGCGTGTTATCTCTCAGATCTGATGAGTTTTTTCCTTTCTACGTTTTGCAAGAAAAATGAAAGACTTGGGAGCCCTTGTGAATGAAGCCAATAAGAAGGTCTCCGCCAAGAGGTGGCGTAAGAACGTCCAATCCATGGAACACCTTATCACCGGATCTGGCTCCGGCTCGACCTCTGGTCCTGTGGTGGACTTGGAAGGTGATGGTCCTCCTGAAGAGCTGGTACAGGAGCCTTCGAATAGGAAGAAGGTGGGGACGCCTTCCAAGGAGCCAATCACGCCTATCCGGGCGGTTCCTGTTTGTTCTGAGAGGTGGGACTGTAACACCCCGTTTTCCCAACAATGTAAATAATACATATAATCAGAGCATTCAACATTAAACGGAATGTCACACTACACTAAAATATAAATAGAGAAAAATTACTATTTATTAAAACAACTTTCTCAAAATTCAATTACATCGCAGCGGAAAATTAATTAATTATTCAACAACATTGGCACTATGGCCTCAACGTAAACAACTTTAATGAAATTCTAATTCAAATAGTTTCAACAACATAGTTTATGAATAATACGTAACAAATGGAAAACAATGCAAATATCCCCATCCCGTTACATATCAGAACGACCCTAAGACGACACATGAGAGAGTCAACTCACAACAACAACTAATCCTGGTTATCTACACGTTACCCACGTAGAGGCAACATTCAAACAGAAGGGGTGAGATTCACATTCAATAATAATAGATATACAATTCATCAACGGAATTTAACAACATAAACAACAACAACTAAACAACAGTAATACTTCACATAATTCTTCAATTATTTCTGCTTGACATTAAAACAACGACAACAACTCAACAACTCGACGGCGACAACGACTACGCGACAATGTAATGACACAACAACAACTTGACTATGTAGTATGCATGTGGTACCAATCAACGTGTTAGAGCATAGGCTCTCAATTCAATGGGTAGAGCATAGGCTCTCAAATCAACGTGGTATGAATGATTAAACATTCAACAGGGCATAAGCCCCCAACTTTATATGAGTATGCATGGACTCAACAACATATTCAACAACAACGTACAACTTCAACGGTATTGACGACAACAACGACAATGACAACAACAACAACGACTTGCATAATAATAAGGCGTTAACACAACTTAATGCAACAACGGCAACAACTTCAACATAATCATCACTTAGCAACATATTCAACAACAATACATAAATATATCCACATAAGGTTATGTATATAAATCATCCATCAACGATATTTTCACAATTAACAACATTATTCTTTGCAAATAAACAATGATTTCATTCACACACTTATAATTACGAAACTCAAACATTCATATCTTAATTAAACTCCTAATACTCAAGTTTCGAAGTTTAGAAGCAAACCATAAGTTTTGGGTCGACTTAGAAACGGTTATGCCGAATTTTCATAAAATTTCACCAAGACCTCCTTGGAGTGTTTTCATCGTAACTCAAAATCTAAAAATCATTTTCACGTCAAACCAAAGCCATTGGAAATCTAACAAAATTATCTAAAACTTTCATGTTTACACCAAAGGCCAATTCAAAACGGAAAAGGGCGTAAAATAGTGAATTATGAAGAATCTGATTCACCAAAATCGTGTCACGATTTTAGAAATCGTGGCCGTTTTTATGTCCAGAAATTACTGAACTTTCTGCCAACAAAATCGTGTCACGGCTGCAAAAATCGTGGCACAATTTTGACAACATTAGGTCTAGAAATCAGCTTTTTAAAAAGTGCGTTTTCCACCATTTCGCGTGTAAAATTCAAACCGTTAATCCGTTTTCAATGCCGTTTTCGCCTACGCGCTCCTGACACTTAGCTCTATCATAATCAATCAAGAAATTCAAGTTTTAACTGTCCCAAAATAATTTTCCAGAACCTCACATGAATACTCAATTTTCAAAACGGTTAACAATCGAATTTTCACATAAAACTCCCGTTTTTCATCTACCCAAATCCCAAATTTGATAGGAAACATTACCTAGGATTATTCTACAACCTAAACATAAATTTGTACACTAATTCATGGGATTAGCTACATGTTCTACAATCAATTTCAATTCAAAACCTAATTTCTCTAACCATCAAAATTTTACAACAACAGTCATGTTAAACCTTTTTTAGAATTATAGAACCTAAAATTAGAGAATGATAGTCCCACCCTTACCTTAGATTAGGTGATTGATTTCTACAACCTTCTCTCTGACTCTTCTCTTGGTTTCTCTTGGTTTTCTCCCTTTTCTCCCAAAAGCTTGTTTTTACGTAAAAACTTGTCTGACTACACAGTTTCTATTTCTCTTAATCTCAACATATTCTCTTAATTCAACTTAATCCACTTATTTCTAATTAGATGGAGAACTATGAGACATTCTGGAAGATGGTGTTGGTGACTTAGTCCTTGATGAAGAAGGAGCTACTATTGATAGAAAGAAACACACTCCTGAGCAGAAGAAACTCTACAAGAAGCATCACAAGATCAGAGGATCACTTGTCACTGCTATACCTAGAGCAGAATACATGAAGATGAGTGACAAATCTAATGCAAAGGAAATTTTTGCTTCTCTCTGTGCAAACTATGAAGGTAGTAAGAAAGTCAGAGAAGCAAAAGCTCTTATGCTTGTTCATCAGTATGAGTTGTTCAAAATGAAAGATGATGAAAGTATTACGCAAATGTAATCAAGATTTCAGACTCTAGTTTATGGACTTCAAATACTAAAGAAAAGCTATGTAGCTTCTGATCATGTGAGCAAGATATTGAGAAGCTTACCTGCAAGATGGAGACCTAAAGTGACTGCTATTGAATAAGCTAAAGACTTAAACACTTTAAGTGTTGAAGATCTTGTCAGCTCTCTCAATGTTCATGAGATAGGTCTGGATCAGCATGAACCTGCTAAAAAGGTTAAATCTATTGCCCTGCCATCTAAAGGGAAGTCATCAAAAGCTTTTAAATTTATTGAATCTGAAGATGAATCACCTGATGGAGATTCTGATGAAGATCCTACTGAGAAGATGGCTATGCTTTCCAACAAGCTTGAGTATCTGGCAAAGAAGAACAAGAAGTTTCTAAGCAAGAGAGGTGGCTACAAAATCTTCAAGAAAGAAGATCAGAAGGGATGCTTCAATTGTAAGAAGCCTGGACACTTCATTGCTGAATGCCCTGATCTTCAGAAGGAAAAGTCAAAGGACAAGTCAAAGAAATCAAGCTTCTGTTGGAACAAAGGGTGTTTCTCAAAATCACCTCGTGAGTTTTGATGATAACAAGGTATTAAAAATTATCAATTGGATATGCTAAAAAATTTGTTCAAGTGTACAAGATCCAAAATCAAAGTACTATTCATAAAGATTATGATTGAACAAGTCAAAGAGCAAAGGAATTTTATTTGAAGCTTAGAGCGTTTGGAAGAATGCGTCTGAAGAAATGCATCAGAAGAAGTCCGTCTGAAGAAACGAGTCTGAAGATAGAGCTCCTGAAGACACGTCATCAGAAGCAATGGTTATCAGAAGCATCTCACCAGAAGCTACTTCACCAGAGTTTGAAGGTGAGAAAAACCACAAGGGGGGGGGGGGGGGGGGTGGTTTGTGTTT
>Ga0228710_1004682_pt1 | contig 21536 bp, 15 predicted proteins | sample MedpolnodulmetaG_FD_177995 | JGI IMG/M metagenome (GOLD analysis project Ga0228710, IMG submission 177995) | Root nodule microbial communities from Medicago polymorpha collected in Santa Monica, California, United States - pink nodules | ecosystem: Host-associated > Plants > Roots > Nodule... | reverse complement strand
CAAAAGCATTGGAAAATTCTGTGCCTTCTCTATAGGTTCCGCACATTGTGTCCAATTCTACACCAAGGATAACTTTGAATACAGAATCTAGAGTTGATTTCATGAATAGGTCCTGCCAATAAGCAAGATATGCAGTTTAGACCAAGATTGTTTCTGTCCCTAAGTATATGTGTGAATAAAGAGTTGACTTCTTCTCCTTATTATATTTATTAGATAAATCAGAAATTGATTTGTTTCCAATAATTGTAATTATTTAGTGTAATTATGTATTATTTAGTGTAATTATATGTATAGCCTTGTAACCTCTATATATACACAAGGAATAACAATGAGAAACGGATCAAGACATTATTTGTGACATGGTATCATTCTAGTTACGATCCCAAATTTTCCGTTTGAGTCTTTCTTGGTTTTAGGTCTAGCCGCCACTTCCTGTGAGAAATACTTGGTTTCTGCTTGTGTTTTCCGTGTGCTTCCGCCGTCACAAATCGTAATTCCGATTTCTTGGTTCTCAGTTGTGATTCGATTCCGATTACTGGTTCTTGTTATTTGCGGCTTCTTCCATTCACGGTTCGTTTGTCATTTTTTTTTTTCTTTTTGTTCTCATAAAAATAAAAATAAAAATAAAAACAAGGTCACCACGTGAATCTTCTATTCCAAAGTTATGTTCTCTTTTTTTTCCTCAAGTGCTTTACGAGGTCACCACGTGAAGCTTCTCACTTGCTCCTTGTGCTTTACGTGTGAATTTTTTTTCCCTCAAGTTTTGTTTGTTGTTTGCAATATTGTTAACATGACTTCCGAAAAAGCAAAAGATTTTTGTGTTCGATTTACCGGAAAAAATTATCCTGCTTGGGAGTCACTTGGACGACGTCTCTAAGGCACCGACGGAAAAAGCTGCTTTAGAGGAGTGGGAATACAAAGATGCTCAAATTATCACTTGGATTCTCAATTCTATTGATCCTCAGATGATTAATAATTTACGTCCTTTTTCAAGTGCTCAAGAGATGTGGAACTATTTGAAGCGTATTTATAATCAAGATAATGCGGCCAAGCGTTTTCAGTTGGAGTTAGAGATACGCAATTACAAACAAGGTAATTTGTCTATTCAAGAGTACTATTCTGGTTTTTTGAACTTGTGGACAGAACACTCTGCTATTATACATGTGATGTTCCCAAGGCTTCTCTCATGGCCGTACAAGAGGTCTATAAAACTAGTAGGCGTGATCAATTTCTCATGAAGCTTCGTCCGGAATTTGAAGTAGTTAGAGGTGCTTTGCTGAACAGGAATCATGTTCCTTCTTTGGATATTTGTGTTGCTGAACTTCTTAGGGAGGAACAGTGTCTCCTTACTCAAGGAACCATGTCTCATGATGCTTTCATATTTGAACCTGTGCTGATTGCATATGCTGCTCAGAGTAGAGGTAAGGGACGTGATGTGCGACAAGTTCAATGTTTCACCTGCAAACAATTTTGACATGTTGCTCGCAACTGTAGCATTAAGTTTTGTAACTACTACAAACAAAAAGGTCATTATATATATGATTGTCCCATCCATCCTCCACGACGAACGCAACATCCGGTGCAGGCTTTACATGCCACTACAAGCTCTGCACTTGCTCCTTCCATTACTAGTGCATCTGATGGAGGTTCTCTACAACCTGAAATGATTCAACAAATGGTATTTGCTACTCTTTCAAACATGGGAATTCATGGTAAGTCTACTAATGTTTCTCATATGTGGTTTATTGATTCTGGTGCATCCAATCACATGACGAGTTCCTCTGAATACTTGCAAAATTTACATTCTTATCATGGTAATCAACAAATTCCAATTGCTGATGGTAGAAACCTCTCTATCACTGATGTTGGTGACATAAACTCTGATTTTCGTGACGTGCTTGTATCACCCGGACTTGCTTCTAATCTATCGTCGGTTGGTCAATTGGTGGATACAATTGTAATGTTAATTTTTCTCGTGCTGGTTGTCTTGTGTTGGAACAGGTGTCAGGGAAGGTGATCGTGAAGGGGCCTAAAGTGGGAAAATTGTTTCCGCTTCAATTTATTTCTAGTCATTTATCTCTTGATTGTAATAATGTTTTGAATTCTTATGAGGATTGGTATAGAAAATTGGGCCATCCAAACTCTATTGTTTTGTCTCATTTATTTAAAACTGGTTTGTTGGGAAATTAACAAGTCATTTGCACCGCTTCTGTTTCATGTCCTGTTTGCAAACTGGCTAAAAGTAAAACACTTCCTTTTCCGTCAGGTGCTCATCGTGCATCCAATTGTTTTGAGATGATTCATAGTGATGTGTGGGGAATGTCTCTTATAGCTTCTCATGCTCGTTATAAATATTTTGTCACATTTATTGATGATTACAGTCGTTTTACTTGAATATATTTTCTTCGATCTAAGTCTGAAGTGTTTTCTATGTTTAAGAAATTTTTGACATATGTAGAAACTCAATTTCAAGCAAATGTTAAAAAATTTCGCTCCGACTCTGGTGGTGAATATATGTCTCATGAGTTTCAGGAGTACCTTCAACAGAAGGGGATCTTGTCTCAACGATCTTGTCCCAATACCCCCCAACAAAAGGGTCTGGCAGAGCAAAAGAATCGTCATTTGCTTGATGTGACACGCTCTTTACTTCTTCAAGCTTCCGTGCCACCCCGTTTTTGGGTGGAGGCTCTTTCCACGATTGTGTTTTTGATTAATCGTCTTCCTTCTATAGTTATTGACTTTGATTCTCCTTTCTTTCGTCTTTTTAAAGTTCAGCCTGATTATAGTGATTTACATACTTTTGGGTGTGTGTGTTTTGTTCACTTACCTTCATTTGAAAGGCATAAGCTTGGACCACAGTCTGTTCCGTGTGCATTTATGGAGTATAATAACTCTCATAAGGGCTTTGTTTGTTATGATGTCTCTAATCGTCGCTTCGAGTTTCGAAGAATGTTACATTTTTTGATAATCAATTCATGTTTCATTCTATTTCTCCTAACATAAATGATATTGCTATTCTTCCCAATTTTTCTATTATGCCTCAATCTATAGAACGTTACAAGCCACGATTTACATATGTCAGAAAACGCCATAAAACAGGTTCCTACTGCCCCTCCCGACACTGAGCCGCCACTTGATCCTGAACCCGTCGAACCACGATGATCTGGTCGAACATCTCGAGCACCAGCTAGATTTTCACCAGACAGGTATGATTCCAAACGTACTTCTTTGACTGCCTCACTCTCTAGCATATCCATTCCTACTTGTTACTCATAGGCTGTTAAAGATGTTCGTTGGATTAAAGCAATGAATGAGGAACTTCAGGCACTTCAAGAGAATTTTACATGGGATATTGTCTCTTGACCACCTGATATCAAACCCATAGGTTGCAAATGGGTGTATTCTGTGAAACTGGATTCTGATGGATCTCTCAACCGTTACAAGGCTCGATTGGTTGCCTTAGGAAACAAGCAGGAATATGGAATTGATTATGATGAAACATTTGCACCGGTTGCCAAAATGACAATTGTTCGCACGATACTCTCTATAGCTGCTTCTAATGGGTGGTCTCTTCATCAAATGGATGTCAAGAACGTTTTTCTTCATGGTGACCTGACTGAAGATATTTATATGACTCCTCCTTGAGGTTTATTCTCGTCATCTAAGGGTGTATGCAAGCTCAAACGCTCTTTATACGGTTTGAAACAAGCGCCTAGAGCATGGTATGAAAAATTCCGCTCCACTTTAATTGGGTTCTCTTTTAGTCAGAGTCAATATGATTCATCTCTCTTTATTCATAGCACGTCTACAAGAATTGTCCTGCTTCTCTTATATGTTGATGATATGGTTATTACTGGTTCTGATAATGCTTCCATTTAGAGACTTAAAGAATAGTTACATGCCTCCTTTCATATGAAAGATCTTGGTAACCTGCATTATTTTCTTGGTCTTGAGGTTCATTCTACATCCAAGGGTATCTTCCTCCATCAACACAAGTATGCCACAGATTTGATTTCCATGGCGGGTCTCCAATCGACTAATCCAGTGGATACTCCTCTTGAGGTTAATGTTAAATATGATCGTGATAATGGTGATCTCTTGCCTGATCCTTTATTGTATCGACAACTTGTGGGTAGTCTTAATTATTTGACCATTACTCGTCCTAACATATCTTTTGTTGTTCAACAAGTGAGTCAATTTATGCATTCTCCGCGCCATCTTCACTTGGCAGCAGTTCGCCGTATAATTTGTTACTTGAAGGGAAGCTCTCATCGTGGCCTATTCTTTACCATTGGAAATTCTTCGAAGTTAAGTGCTTATAGTGATGTCGATTGGGCAGGATGCCCTGATACTCGACGCTCTGTTACTGGTTGGTGCATGTTTCTTGGCTCTTCATTGATCTCATGGAAAAGTAAGAAACAAGCACGAGTCTCTAAATCTTCTACTGAATCTGAGTATCGTGCCATGTTTGCCACTTGTTCATAAATAATTTGGCTTCGTGGTCTTTTGGCTGAACTTGGATTTCCTCAGACAGAGCCAACCTCACTTTATGCTGACAATACAAGTGCCATCCAGATCGTTGCAAATCCTGTTTTCCATGAGCGCACCAAGCATATCGAAGTTGATTGTCATTCAATCTGTGACGCCTATGATGACCGACTAATATCCCTTCCTCATGTCAGTACTTAGTTGCAAATTGCAGATATTCTTACCAAGGCTGTTCCGCGCCCACGTCATCAGTTTCTTGTTGGCAAATTGATGCTCATCGACCAGCCGCATCAATTTGAGGGGGGATGTGAATAAAGAGTTGACTTGTTCTCCTTATTATATTTATTAGATAAATCAGAAATTGATTTGTTTCCAATAATTGTAATTATTTAGTGTAATTATATATTATTTAGTGTAATTATATGTTTAGCCTTGTAACCTCTATATATTCACAAGGAATAACAATGAGAAAGGGATCAAGCCATTATTTGTGACAATATGATCTTGTTGACTAAATCATAAAAATTAAGAAAGTTGATTGTAGTATTAAATTTACTAGTACTGGTTGCAGAAAAAGATGTAACATAATTATGATATGTGGGTAATGAAATATTTAATGCAGTTAAAATTTTAAAATATTTTCTTATATAAAGTGACAAGGGAAAATTTCAAGAGGTTCTATAGTTAGGGACAGAGGAAGTATTACGAAGATCATAAGAATTTTTTGTATTTCAAACCAAGCAAAATTTTACCTGCAGCTCAATAATATTGTTTGAGGTTGCAGCTTCAGACACTATCCCTGCAAGTTTTACTGCATTAGATTTGAACACTGAGCTGCTGAAGTCTCTCAATAACTTGGTTGAGAATTGATAGCTTGCTGATTTTCTCTGATGTCGCCACTTCTCTCCATCTACCGTAAATATACCATCTCCCAGTAGATCTTCCAAGACACTATGGTGATACCAACCCTGCAATAGATGAAGATGTTTTGAAGCTAAATGCCATGGAGGAGCACTATTATACGTTCTTATTTATTTATATCTAATGAACTATATCTATTGATAATTTGGTTAAGAGAAATGATTTTTGTCACACAAATTCAACATCAAATTTCAACAATATTTTGAATGGTTAGAGCGCAAGCTCAAATATATTGTTGAAATTATGTTTAGTAGATCGATAGTAAATATAACAATATGTCGCAATTCATTAACCATCCACTCAACACAATGAACCACGACTTTGAATGTCATTACCATGTCTGGACCAAGCGCAAATGGAAGTTCTCGCCCGCATTCTAGTCGGAATCCAACAAAAGTTTGGACCAAACCTAGGGGGAACATTCTAGTTTTAGTGGCATGTCGACTTATTAGTAACTACGAGTTATACCTTGCCATAGTTTGAGAAGTTCGTCGCCATCATATGCTCAACATTAGCAGGATCTGAAGTGTACACTTCACTTCTATTGAAGCTAAGCAACCTATAAGTTTTTCTTTTGCTTGTGAGGTCAGTCATGTACTCAAGCAGCCTATGAAAGTTGAACAGTTGATGCAAGACTGTGCCAGCAACAGGGTGATATCTTTTTTTCTTCTCAAAAAATCTACTGCCATGGATTTTGATGATAAAACCAGCTAAACCAATAGTTATTAGTATTGGCAAAAGAGGTTTCAGTGCAAAGAGAAAATCAATGAATTTCATTGCTTTTTTTTTTATTAGTTAGAGATATAGTTAGTTACTAGTAACTAATTATATATCTCTAATAATTTTTTCTAACCAATATGTGAACTTTTTTTTTTGTTCAACCAATATGTGAACTTCAAAACTAGGGAACTAACATATATATATGTAAAGGGCAGTCCATAATATGGTGATTTTTTTTATACGTGCATGAATGATATATTGAAAGTTTGATGTTGAGGTTGCATTAAGTAGTGAACGAGACGTAATTCCATTTCCGCATTTAGAAATTCATTCACCTAATTGTGTTTTCAATTTTGATCAGTGTTTAGACAAAAAATGCATGAAAATTAAGAGTATCTAAAAACCGTGAAATTGAGAGGATTTTTATATTAAGTAGGAAAATTATTATTTTTACGCTCATTATCTATTCTACACCAAGAGATTAGAAATAGGAATAGAGCGAGTGACGTAGTAAGTAAGCAAAGCGATATGAAGAGAGAGATAAAGATAAAAATAAGATGTTAAATAAGTGTGGAAAAATCAAGAGAAATGTTATTTGTACAACTCTTTTTCATACTCACATTGTGTTCTTATTTTTTCTTTTCATCTTCTATCTATTGTTTTTGACGAAAATAAAAAGAAAAAAAATTGTTGTCTTAAAAGTTATTTCAAAATAATTGTACTTAAAATCAAGGTTTACAAATATAAGGGTTGATTTAAGTAGATCCAAACTCCGAAGAGTTTTAAGATAATAGGCAAGTTGCGGTTCTTCATTCCAACCATTCACGTAATCATCATATCATCATAAACATCATCATTGTTTTGTCATGTAATGTAATGTGGTACTACATTTTCAAAAACCAAGATTCATAAGGTTACAACAAAACTCGTAAGAAGAAAATGATTAGAGAAACCCGTTTTATTTATTTCAATTTTAATTATAAAAGTATATCTATAAACCATTATTTACACTTGAACAGAAGACAAGCGGGCAACAAGCTGCGCCGCTAGACCTTTTTGGATGGCAAAATCAATCCCCGTGAACACAACATTCATGGACCTAGGAGACATGACATTGTTATACATAACCTTTTGAACTCTATGTAGAAAGTCAACAGCCTCTGGTGCTAGGAAACCGAAAGTGTCAAAAGCAAATGGTATAAAAGCATGTTGATTGTCAGAACACGCTTATTTGAAAAAAAATATTACTTTGTTTCATTTTATGTTCTCTTTTCAAAGATTTGTACAGTAAATATTAGTCGTCCTAGGGTCGATACCAAGTTTTCAAAGGCAAAAAAAAATCTAGAACTATTAAGTTCTTAAAAAAAGTTGCAGCAAAGCAAAAAAAAATTCTTATTTATTTGGTCATAGTGTATCTTTGGATTGACGGTTAGTTTGGTAAAATTACAATGAACATGCATGGTGTGACCACGGCCACTCCAAACAAGCATATAGCCAAACTCACCCACCGCTTTTCCAATTAGAAATAACTTTAAGATATGACTCTGAAAGATGAAGTAAAATTGCAATTATAAATCTTTTTTTTTTTTTACTATTTTGTATAAATTTAGTATATTTTTCAGACAAGTGGGGTCATATGTATGTTATTGTTAGTTTTGCTGCATTTTTTATAGCAGGATTTGATTTCTCATTCCTTTTAGACGTGGTGTTTTTCAAGCTTTAAAATGAAAATGTGTTGTACTTTGACAAAACCCGAAAATTGATTTTTAACAAACCATCAAACATATAGTATCTATATATGTCTTTGCTGCTATAATTTCTAAACAAATGCCAAGGATACTTGTGAAACTTGTGTTAATAAATCAAAAATGCTACACCTAAAACAAATTATATTAATGTATTGACGACACATTCAGCTTATATGAACTTGAAACCTCCAAAGTCAATGAAGTTCAGCCACAACCAAGCCTCATGCAGTTAAAGCTCTCATTGAACAAAGGTTAACATTCCTGTCAGCTTCATCATACTGAACTAGTCATCTCCATTAAAGCATCATGCAGTTATATTCTCATATTGAACAAAAAATAGGCTTCACCATCTATTCCCACCCCAGTTGACACCTGAAGAAGATAATTATATATTGTTCTAGAAAAATGTTTATTGTTAAGACAAAGTTTGACGAGAAAATAAATGATTATATGTGGCAGCATTTAACATAGAATTTGATTAGTCAAATCTCTTATTATTATGCATTCTTCTCTTAATTTCTTGTATAAATCTTTCGTAACGAATAGCACTGCTCTTTGGCCCTTGCTTACGTCAAACTCATGCTTAAAATGGCCAAACTTTGCATAATCATTATAAATGGGAACTAAGCCGAAATCATAATGTTGATTTTTTTTCTTTTTCTTTTTTGCGGTAGACCATTTTTTTTCCATCTGCATGTTGTTACTCCTGTGAGTATCATCAAAATATTTAGTGGAATTGGAATAAAATCTCTCAAAATGCAAAATAAATTAACAGTTCCATCATGAAAGTGGTTCCTTGGTGGAATTGGAATTGATATTGGAATTGGAGGCTTTCTTCATGGAAGTGATTACTTGGTATAATCATTTAGTCACTCAATTTAATTATTTTAATTTCATAAAAAAATAGACTTAATTACACTTGTAGTTCAAATATTGTGATAGAACATGATTTTGATCCTCCATTTTTTAACCAAAATGTTAGATTCCACGTATTTATCTTCAATTCCAATTGTGTGTTTCAATTTTTTTTTTTGGCAAGATGAGATTGAGGTCCCCACATTTTCCATAAATAAATAAGAAGTAAAAGAAATCTGAAATTTCAAACTAGTTTTCATGAATACATGTAATGAACATGTATCACGTATATGTTGATTGTTACTCTTTACATAAAGTAAAATAAAGTAGTATTTCAACAATATAGTATTCTAAATGTGTGCCATTTAGTAGGGCGATTATTTATTTCTGTGAAAAGCGTTCACATGCAGCCCATCATCAATTTGTAGAGTAAGCGAGGTTCTATATTTCACCAATTTATTTTGGTCTGCTAGTTTGAAGATGTGGCTACCTAACAGAACTGCAGAAAATATCTTCATCTGTCTGTATGCAAACTCTTTGCCAAGGCAAATTCTTGGACCCGCCTGTGTTAGGAGATCACATTGATAGTAAAGTTACATAGAGATATATTGTGAGACTGTAGAAATTGCTTGTACATAAGCACTTATATGATAAGCGATTATGCTACAAGCGCCTAATTAAGTTGTTCATACCTGGAAGGCTGTGAACTTAAAAGGGCTTTCTCTCTGAAAATTTCCATTTTCATCAAACCATCTTTCTGGTCTGAATTGCTCAGCATCTTCACCCCACAAGAACTTCATCCTTCCCATGACATATGGTTGGAATGAAACAAGATCACCTTTCCTCACACTATATCCATCCGGCAACGTGTCATCTGAAAAACAATACTTGCTTTCCTATAAACGAACACCATAACATGAAATTAGTTAAGAGGTTCAATTTGTTATCTAACTCTTTAAAGTGAACAACTCATGTAAAGTGAGTGATCTAAATTGTTAAAGATTAAATTAAAGACTAATATTCGTTAACAACTAGTAACAGAAAATTCAAGAAAACACAACTTGCAAACAATGGAGCATGATCGTTTGTTTACGTAGTTAAGCCAATTGTGCCTACCTCTGTGACTATAGAGCATCTATAGTTTTGTATATTACTTAAATGAATTAGGGTTTATAGCGTTACAAGACATATATAATATTACGGTTCAAATTACAACAATACTCATGAACTGTTCCACAGGGTTGTCGCCCCCACAACAAACAGTTTGGCCTAACACACGTTTGGGCCAAATGCAACTGCAGGGCGGAGGGAGCTTTTCAATACTATGCTAGCTCAGCTCCCCAGGCCTTTGCCCCTCTTTTGTGCACATGCATAATTAATCATAGATGAGTTGAAACAGCAGCTTCATTTTTCTCATTTTATGTATTATTTTTAGTATGTTGCCCTTTGTGTATAGATATGTTTAACATTGACTTTTCAGCTCTCAAGACAAATTACTAGTATTGGCAGGTAATATATATAAAGAAAAAATAAATGTATCTAATAACTTGCAACTGGCCTTATATTTAAGGGCAGTTTTTTCCTTTACAAAGAGCATATAATTAGGGACAGAGATGATACCACTGGAACTGGTGGGTGGAGCCTGAGTGTTTCAGTCAAAGCTGCATGCAGGTACTGCATCTTTTCCATGCTTTCTTCAGTTACTCTAGCTGCAAGTTCATCAATAGTAGATCCATCTTCTACTTTAGTTGCCTCCCTAATCTCTTGTGCAATTTTTTCCTGAACATGAGGATGCTTGCAAAGTTGGTAAAGAAACCAGGAAAGAGTAATTGCTGTTGTATCTTTCCCTGCAATGATAAAACTCAAAATTATGTCTTTAAGGTACTTTGAATCTGTCTCATTCAATTCCAGAAACCTTGACAAAATGTCCCCCTTCAACTCAGAAGAGTTATTTTGTGGCTTTTGAGATTGCTCAATCTTGCTTCTGATTACTGTGTACACGTATTCGTCGATCACTCTTAGGTTTTTTTTAAGTACTGCTTCCGATCCGATGTTCAGGAACCGCTGAACCTTCCAGAGAAAGTTAACATACCGAAACATAATAGCAGCACTAGCTTCATCAAAAGCATTGGAAAATTCTGTGCCTTCTCTATAGGTTCCGCACATTGTGTCCAATTCTACACCAAGGATAACTTTGAATACAGAATCTAGAGTTGATTTCATGAATAGGTCCTGCCAATAAGCAAGGTATGTTAATTACTGCAGTTAAAATTTAAAAGTAGACTTATAGTTAAAGATGGAGGTAGTATTACTAAGATCATAAGAATTTTCTTTATTTCAAACCAAACAACATTTTACCTGCTGCTCAATAATATTGCTTGTGGTTGCAGCTTCAGACACTATCCCTGCAAGTTTTACTGCATTAGATTTGAACACTGAGCTGCTGAAGTCTCTCAATAACTGAGTTGAGAATTGATAGCTTGCTGATTTTCTCTGATGTCGCCACTTCTCTCCATCTACCGTAAATATACCATCTCCCAGTAGATCTTCCAAGACACTGGTGATACCAACCCTGCAATAGATGAAGCTTTTTTAGGCTACATACCATGGAGGAGCACTCTTATACATTCTTATTTATTTATATTTAATTTTCTATAGCTATTGATAATTTTGTTAAGAGAAATGATTTTTGACACATAAATTCAACGTCAAATTTCGAATATAATTTAGATGGTTGGAGCGCAGTTCAAATATATGGTTAATTATGTTTAGTGGATGGATATTAGATATAACAATATTTACAATTCATTAACCATCGATTTAACATAATGAACCACGATTTTGAATGTCATTAACCACGTCTAGACCAAGTACAAATGGAAGTTGCTCCCACACCCGAGTCGCAATCCAATAAATGTTTGGGCCAAATCTAGGTGGAACATTCTCGCTGTAGTGACATGTCGATGTATTAGTAACTATGAGTTATACCTTGCCATAGGTTGAGAAGTTCGTTGCCAGTATATGCTCAATATTAGCAGGATCTGAAGTGTACACTTCACTTCTATCGAAGCTAAGCAACCTATAAGTTTTTCTTTTGCTTGTGAGGTCAGTCATGTACTCAAGCAGCCTATGAAAGTTGAACAGTTCGTGCAAGACTGTGCCAGCAACAGGGTGATATTTTCTTTTCTTGTCAAAAAATCTAATGCCATGGATTTTGATGATAAAACCAGCTAAACCAATTGCTATTAGTATTGGAAAAAGAGGTTTCAGTGCAAAGAGAAAATCAATGAATTCCATTGCTTTTTTTTTTATTTGTTAGAGATATAGTTTCTTTTTTTTGTTTGACAAATTGTTAGAGATATAGTTAGTTGCTAGTACCCAATTATATATCTCTAATAATTTTTTCTAACCAATATGTGAAATTTTTTTTGGCCCAACCAATATGTGAACTTCAAATACTAGGGGACTAACATATATATATATATGTATGTATGTAAAGGGCAGTCCATAATATGGTGTGATTTTTTGATATATAGAAAGTTTGATGTCGTGGTTGCATTAATTTAAGCAGTGAACGAGGCGCGTAATTCGATTTCCACATTTAGAAATTCATTCACCTAATCATGTTTTTAATTTTGATCAGTGTTCAGACCAAAAATGTAATTATAAACATGTTAAGAATATCTAAAAACCGTGAAATTAAGAGGAATTTTTATAAATTTAAGTAGGACCAAGACTCCAAGGGGTCGTCTGATTGTCAGGGAGACAGGATATGATACATCTATTATATTTGTTTAAATCTCATGTTTGATACATCAAAGAGATAAGATAAAATAAATAATTTTCCTATTATATCCTGATTTGTTTTTGTAATTTTTATGTTAGTATAGGTTGTGTTATAAATTATTCTGACATAATTAAGAATTCATTCCTTATTTATTACTATGATATTCTTCCGTTTTTAAAATGTTGTCATTCCTTACTTATTTATGATTAATTACATGTCGTTTTTAAAATATTTAATTAATGATGAGAATAATTTTCTCATTTAATTATAATAAATAACGATATCCTCTTTGTTATCATGTGCGTATCGAACATATGATATGATTAACGTTTATCATGTCCATATCATATTCCGTCTTTATCCAGTTCTATATGATACTTCCTCCGGTCTTATTCATAAGAAAATTTTGACTTTTTAGATTCATTGAGTAATTGATGTATCTTTTCTAGAATATAGACTAAATACATCACTTATGCAATGAATCAAAAAAGTCAAATATTTCTTATAAATAGGACCGGAGAAAGTATCTTATCTTCTCACCATCAAACGGACCCTACGGAGTTTTAATATAATGGGTAAGGTGGAGGTTCTTCGTTCCAACCATTCATGTAATCATCATATTATAATTAACATCATTGTTTTGTCATTGTAATTAACGGGACCGGACCTTGGGGAGTGCAAGAAGCGCTGTCGAACCGAGCCTCTAAAAACTATGGGCCTAAAAAAAAATTATAATACCCACCTCCACTTAAATTAAAAAATTATATGTTACTTTTTTTTCTTCGGTACACGTATGAGTTTTTTCTAAACTCTAGTTCCACTTTCTAAACATAAATTTGATGCTATTAAATCACAATCAATTTGAATAATCACTTAATCAGTCAATTTGAAAAACTATTTCATTGAAAGAATCACAACAATTATTTCTTTTTCGCATAAACCATTCGTTTTCCCCTTTCCTCTGACGTAGGAGTGACATTTCAAACGACACCGTTAGGTAAATTTCACCTATCTTTCACTTAATTTTATTTTGTTTTGTTTCATGTTTAAAAGTTCTTCTCATTCTGATTTTTTAATAAAGTTTAACTACACAAAAAGAATTGCGTTTTGATCTTACTGGGGCCTATTTTAAAAATAGAACCGAGCCTCCTATTTCATAGAAACGACGGCCCTGATAATTAACATAATTGCTTTGTCATTAATGTAGTTTTACATTTTCAAAAACCAAGATTCATGTGGTAACAATAAAACTTGTAAAAAGAAAATGATTAGATTCTTGTGGTTACGATAAAATAAAACTAGTAAAAACCAAAGGAAATTTTAAGATTTATTTGATTTGTGAAATTATATGTTTCGCTTTTGATTATAAAAAATATTATTTTATGTTCATTTTTCAAAGATCAGTATACTAATAGTAAAATAAAAAAATTCTAGAACTATTAAGTTCTTAAACATATTTGCACCAAAGCAAATTTTTCCTTATTTTTTTGTGTTCTACCTGAGTTCAACAGTGAACCTTCAAGTTCTGGGGTCACTAGTGAAAACTACTATGTTGCCCGTAAGTTAGAGAATGATTGTGGGATATTTACAAAAGGACACTTTCACGGCTGAGGCGGATAGATAACCAAGTCTACAGAATGTGAGGGACATGGACAAAGTGTTATGAATTTTGGTCGTGGTGTATCTTTGATTAAATTGACTGTTAGTTTGGCAAAATCACCATAAACAAACACGAAGTGAATACCACAGTCGCTCCAAACATGCACATAGCCAAACTCACTCGGCGTTTTTCCGCTTAGAGATTACTTCAAGATATGACTGAAAGATGAAGTAAATTGCAATTACAAATCTTCTTTTTTTTACTATTTAGTGAGTTGTTGCATAAGTTTGGTATCTTTTTTAAACAAGCGGGGTCATATGTATGTTAATGTTAGTTCTGTTGAATTTTTGGTAGCAGGCTTTGATTCAAGCTTGATTTTCTCATTCCTTCTGAACATGGAGCTTTCCAAGCTTTAAAATGAAATTGTGTTACACTTTGACAAAATACGAAAATTGATTTTTAACAGACTTACCAAACATATAGTATCTATGTCTTTGTTGTTCGAATTTCCAAACAAATGCCAAGGACACTTGTGAAACTTGTGTTAATAAATCAAAAATGCTACACCTAAAACAAATTATGTTAATGAATTGACGACACATTCAGCTTATATGAACTTGAATCCTCCAAAGTCAATGAAGTTCAGCCATGACCAAGCCTTGTGTAGTTAAAGCTCTCACATTGAACAAAGTGAACATTCCTGTCAGCTTCATCATACTGAACTAGTCATCTCCATTGAAGCATCATGCAGTTATGTTCCCATATTGAACAAAAAGTAGGCTTCACCATTTGTTCCCACCCCAGTTGCCGCCACGACCTCTACCACCACCGTTGGAAAACCTATCACTTGAAAATCTACCATTCCTGCCACCACCGGAAAACCTACTACCGCCACCACGGCCACTACCATCGCCAAATCTACCCCCTCTTGATTGATCTCTCTGTTGCAGACGCGGCAATTCTTTCAACACCTCTAATCTTACATCTGAGGCATTTCCCTTACCTGAAGAACAAATATGATAGAGTTAAAAATATAAATAAAATAAAATAAAAACAAAATGTCTAACTATATAATACTCTTTACAAGTGATGATTTAAGCGAAATTCTCAACCAGCAAGATATGTATCTAAATCTTCGGCTGCTACATCAAAAACAACACCATTTCCATCTGCAGTGATAGTAAGACCTTTCACAGCCTCAACCTTCTCTTCAGGCAAAAACCTCCTCAAGATTTTATATGCAAAACTGACAACAGTAGATGAAAGAGCAAGTCAGACAAGTTGAAAGGGTTCCTACAACTGATAATTGTGCAGAGTGCATAATGAAACACAGACACGCATGCAAAATTGTAATATCATGAAAAATAATCCTAGTTTACGTTATACTGATTAAAGTTAAATGTAGGAAAGGATTTCTCCTGCGGCTTGAAGAGCTTTCTTGAGGGATAGAATTGATCCGACTTTCTTTTAGCATTTTAATGCTTAACACATTGACTTCGATATAGGTAACGATGTGCTCTATATGCCATAATTTGTAACCACCAGGGTCTAGCAAAAGTGGTTGGTGCACAATGTGTGTGGGTGTTGTAAATTCCAGATACTGAGTTCAACTACTCCTACTGATAAAAAAAATGACATAATATGTAAGTTTGTAACCAAATTCATTTGTAAAGTTCTTACGTTGGGGTAAAGATAGGTTTTCCGTTCTCGAGAAGTAATGTAACATAGTTCTCCATAGAAGAGAGAAGAGATCTTTTCTTGATCTCAGTATAACCCTGCACATTACATGATAAACCTCTCATAAAAAACAATAGAAAGAAAGAAAAAAACATGAAGGATTTGGTATTTTTTTTAAATAATTACAAGGAAAAAAATGGAGAAAAAGAGGAAGAAAAATGACTCACTACAGCCTTGGCAAGAGCCTTTGCAAATAAATCAACAACTGATAAACCGGAGTTATTCAAAAGCTCCTCAGCAGCAGACTTGAATGCAGGAATCACACTGCACTTATGACACATTTTAAGAGCAAAATACAGCATTAAACAAAATAGGCAAATAAAAACATACCTCTCTTTGTACCAAAAGATAAACATACCTATCAGACACCTGCATAATCATTTCTGCAGCTTCTCTGCCAACAGCTTTGGCAATATCATTGGCCTGAGGGGCAGATATGTGTTCAAATTTAACACCTGACTCTCTCTCTATTTTAGGTATATTTGACCTCCTTGGATCATAAAGCATAACAGCAACTCCAGTATTACCTAAAAATGGAAAGAAAGAATAAAATGTCGTATAACCCAAAATTTTATAACCGCAATGTAAAACAATAGTAAAATCTCATGGATACCTGCTCTTCCTGTGCGCCCAGAACGATGGATATAGGCTTCTACATCCCTTGGAGGTTCACACTAAATCAAGTACAAATATCAGCATACAATGTCGGGATGAATTTACCAACGATCCATAGTATCGCATGCATAAGCATCAAAAGTACCTGAATAATTAGCTGAACATCATTAATATCCAGACCCCGCGCTGCCACGTTTGTGGCAACTAATGTCATGAATTTCCCAGACCTGAAGCCAGACAAAGTAACCTGCCAGTGACAGGACACAATCAAAAGAGAAAATTGAAAAAAAGAAACACATCAAGTTCATAAGTATACTGAAGTTTCAACTATAACAAAATTCATTAATATCTCACCTCGCGTTGTGCTTGCTGAATGTCGCCATGGAGAGCTCTTGCTCCAGGCAACAACTCTGCAAGCTGAGATGCTGATTCCTTTGTCTCAGTGAATATAATCGTTCGACCTTCGCTGAATTAGAACAGTGTACCGAACGAAACAATGAAGATCAAAATTCAACAGGAAGATCTATCTTATGTGAATATAATCCAAAATCGAATCATTAAATCACCTGCTGTAACATCGAATGATGTCTGGGATAAGCTGGGACCTAGCAGAACCAGTACAAGGAAGAATATAATGCCTAACACTGGTACTAGCCTTCATTTTTGTATTTCCAACAAGGTCAGCAGTTTGCTTATCTTCTTTAAGAAATCTTTTAGCGATCTGGTAAAAATATAAATAAGCTAACCTCAAAAGACCCCAAATATAACATACAATCAGCATAAAGAAGAAATTATCACATAGAAACATACATTCTTAACCCATTCTGGCAAAGTAGCACTGAATAGAAGTGTCTGAACTTGATCAACATTTTTTACCTTACCTGCAAAAATATAAATTGTTCAACACACAATTGCTGCAAATTTTGACCCTGTTAGCAGTGTCCCATGCATTGGGAACAAATAAATAGATAAATAAAAACACACACCTAGAATCAATTCAACATCTTCAACAAAACCCATCCTCAGCATCTCATCTGCTTCATCGAGGACACGAAACTTTAGTTGGCTCAGGTCAATACTTCCTCGCACTATATGATCCTACATCAGTGCATTCAACAGTGAAACAATAAAACAATTACCAAATTATCGTCTTAGACACCCAAAATCTTTCTACCTGTGCAAGAATTGATATTCATATCAAGAAAACAGCTACATTATATAATCAATTAGTATCACGGCAATTACCTTTATGCGGCCCGGTGTGCCAATAACAATATCGACACCTCTCTCAAGCTTGATTTCTTGAGCTTTATATGGAGCTCCTCCATATAAACAACAAGAAGTCAATCCCATTGCCCCACCATAAACTTCAAAATCAGCATTCACCTAATGCACATCACCCCACACAGAGTAAGCAACTGAATAACATTCAGCAAGCAATGCAAGCACAATTACAAATTGTGGTTGTAGCTACCTGACAGGCCAACTCCCTCGTAGGTAAAAGCACAAGAACACTTGGTTTCGGAGGCCCTCCATAGCCCCCCTTCCTTGATTCTTTTGCATTGCCATTCGTTTCTTTTGCTTTGGCGTTTGTTTCTTTTGCTTTGCCATTTGTTACAGATTCTAATATGGGCAATACAAAGGCAAGAGTTTTACCCTGCAGATTCACAAAAGTAGATAATTCGGATCAAATAAGGGTCTGTTTGTATTGACTTTTGAGTTTATCTACCGACATAAGCTGTTAGGGAGAGCTTACGATAACAGTTTATGACATTTCCATAAGCTCTTCAGGATAGCTTATGAAAGAATTTGGCTTTATTTTATCTCTTGTTATAGAAAAGGCTTATACATAAGTATTCATATGATAAGCACTTATATTGTTGATGTTTAATCATGTTATTTATCCAAACATGTGAAAAGCAGAAAAACAATTATGCAGCCACAAAATCAAATAATCACATTCCTCTCATGAAAGACTAATTAATTGATGATGCACTTCCAGGACAAAATGGACTGAAATTAGACACAACTTTAGCAATTTTATAATAAATAACTACAAAACATTGATACAAACACTCGACATGACACTTATACTGACAGATTGTCATCGGACACGCCTTCAATATAAAATGTCAATCCTATAGATAAAGAAAGGGAAAAGAAATTAAGAGAATGACACCTGACCTGACCAGTGCGAGCTCTACCAACCAAATCACAACCTTGAAGAATGATATCAAAAGTCACAGCCTGAATAGGAAACAATGACTCAATTCCCTTTTCCTTCAACTTTTCTCTCAACGGCTCAGATATCTTAAATTTAGAAATCCCATTGGGATCCTCCACCTTGTTTTCCATTACTACAAATTCTTCTTCAGACTTTGCTTTTTTCTTCTTATTCTTCTTTTCTTTATCCAACTCTAAACTATTCTCATTATCGTCTCCATTGGTCGTCGTCATTGTCTCTAACACGGAAGCCTTACGCTTCTTCTTGTTGTTCTTCGTCTTCTTCGAAACCACATCTGGAGGTTTTCTTGTTGTTCTCTTCTGAGATTGAACCTTCTGGTTCGGTTTGAGATTGGGTTTTTTTCTTGTTACGTTTAGATTCAGTAGACATGGCGGCGTAGTGAGGTGTAAAATGTGGAGAAGAAAGAGGAGTGATGATCCTTGCCTTGCGTTGGAAACATTCTTCAAATCCAAATATATATACTTTTTTTCTTCTTATAACAATCTTTTTTGTCGGGTACTCAAATCCGTTAACTAAATAGTTGTCGCTTTATTTTTTATTCTTTATTTCATTTTCAAAATATTTAATATATATATATACTCATTAATCCTTAAAAAAAATCTCTATTAATAAAATTTGAGGTGGTTAGAGATTATTTAGGCTCACTCATTATTACATTATCATTTTTTTTTTAGACAGGATATCCTCGGCACACATTCCTCAAACCTTATGGGACCTAAACGGACGGTTGTGTGCCTAAGACTGAATTTGAACTCAGGACCTTGGTTGATCTAAAAGAGATTTGTATCATATCTCATCTAAGCACTCTTTGGGCACAATGATTCAATTTAGTTCCTTATAAAAAATATAAAACCCAAATTAGTTTCAAACATTTTTATATGAAAGACAAATTAATATCGACTTATTATTACAAAGTGACTAATTTTTTCCCAAATTGAAAATATCAAAGACTAATTTTGTATTATGAACAACAAGAAACAAATTAAATCTTAACTCAATAATTTAAGCATTTGAAAAGATCATATGCCAAATGTTCATTTCTAAAGTCAAAAAATAGACTCTTTTTTTCTCAGATTCCCTCCAAAAGAGGTAATCTTATTTGAAGCACGACGGACACTAAATGTGACTAGCTCTTTCAACCAAAATTGAGAAAATATAGTTAACAGGATAAAAAAAATAACATGAAAAAAATTAAGTTACAAAGGCTGTGACTGGATTTTTATTTTTTTTTCAGGCAAAATCCTCAACAGACAAGTAACAAATTCCCCAACTTTGATAGTAAATTTGACAAAATCACATGGCACTATATGAATTTTGAAAAAGCTATACTTCATAGATTCAACAAAATCATAGTGTCACCTAAATTTTGTCAAATTAAGGTCAATCCAAAAATGCACTGTTTCATTAATATCACGTTCATTTCATGTTGGGATGCAAGAAAATCAAATGATGTGCCTAAAAGATGTAATTAAAATCGTTTTGATTTCCAAAAGCTTCTGCTTACGAAAAGGAAGAACAAGTTAGCAACTTTGATTCGATGAACTATTAACAATTTGTAATGAGAAAAACTCAAATAAAACACATCCACTCAACTTAGTAACGATTTTGTATAACTCCAAGTCTTCAACGGTGCAGAAGCATACCAGTAATCCCTGTCTATCTCTCTGATAATCGGCAATCCATTGTCCATTAATATATGAGATTGAGAATATCAAACTCTCCTTTTGGGTTACACCAAATTAACCTTGTCCAACTCATCTTAATATCCTATGAAACATAAATTGCATTTTTCTGTGCCATAATTTATCGTTTTCAATTCACAACAACAACCTCAAAACTACATAATTTTATCATAAAACAGAATATGAAAAGGAACCGGAAAGCCACATAATAAGTAATTAACCAACATGGCCATGGGTTTTCCACGTCTCGTGTGTCTACTTCTGCATACAATACTTAACTACAAAGTTTTGTGGTTACAAGTATAGGAAACGTATGGGATGAGAAGTTCATAAACTTACAACCAGAAACTCAGAACAAATCCTAGAATCACTAATAATAGCCATTTCTGAGCACTTACTTTATATGAAGAAGCAGCATCATTGCACAAATTAAACCCATACCATGTATCCCTGGGAATGAAAGTGTTGTAATAGAAAGTTACAGGCCCGCCACTATAACCATTGATTTTCACACTTTCAGGTTTCCAACCACTCGAGCCAGATCTATAGAGGTACACATAGCATATTTGATATGCACATGGACCATTTATCTGAAATGAATCTGAAGAGCAGCTCTCGAATGTACCAGAAGATGGATCATCCAGTCTTGGAGCATATATCTGATAGCAAGTGGAAGGGGAAAAAATGAATTCCTTAGTTAGCAAGATACATAAACAAAACGAGAGTTTTTCTTGTCGGATTCTACTTTGAGTTTGTTCTGTGCAATTTACAAACAGTCTCAAAAGCCATGGATCTGTTTGTTCAGTGAATTTGCCAGACTCATCATTCGGACAAGATTGTTTATACACCAATCTTTGCAGATAGAGTCATTACATGTTAACAAAAAGCAAACAAGATTCTATACTTAATGCTTGTAAACTATAAAAAGCTTTGTAATTTGTCCGTTAGAGGTTCCAACTTAATCTCAGTCAACAAAAACAAAGCATGTGTTAGAATATGATAGAGGCTGGGTTAGAAAATAAATTCTTTATGGAATGAATGAGCAGATAGCAAAATTCCATACTTAATGTTTGTTCTTAGGATTTTAGTTTGGGACAAACTCAATCCTATAACCAGCCTGTGAGGGGAATGCCCCCCC
>Ga0228710_1004681_pt1 | contig 21537 bp, 6 predicted proteins | sample MedpolnodulmetaG_FD_177995 | JGI IMG/M metagenome (GOLD analysis project Ga0228710, IMG submission 177995) | Root nodule microbial communities from Medicago polymorpha collected in Santa Monica, California, United States - pink nodules | ecosystem: Host-associated > Plants > Roots > Nodule... | reverse complement strand
AAACGGCGGGAAAAAAAAAAAAAAGAAAAAAAAAAGAAAGTCAAACATGCAGAACCTGTCATGCGCAGACATGTGTCAGAGAGGGGGCTCATTCCCGCCGTTTCAAATGGCGGGAATGAGGAAAACGACAAAAAAAAACGAACAAAAATAGAAAGTGGGTCATTTTGGAAAATAAATCTGATAGGGGTCAGATTTAGAATTTTTTTGGCATACATGGTCGGAATAAAAAAAATTCCCATTTTCAGTTCATATATAGGACAGACTCTCAATTAAATTTAGACATGGAACTTTAAAAGATATGAGTTGTCCAATGACTTTTTATTTAAAATCTAGTTAAAAGCACTTATTTTGCACTGTCTACTTTGATTTCTCTGCCTAAAATGAATTGTTTATAGACCAACCATATATTTCAAAGAAAATAACACTTTGAAAAAAGCCACAATAATTGCTATAAAAATTTATCATCTCTTGTAACTAAAAAAATCAACAAATCTTTCTTGCATGCAAAAATTAACTACTACTGCTACATTAAATTAGTTTTTGAGCACTTGGTTACACTTTTGAAGTTGACATGTGAAGAAAGTCCTTGAATGGCATTTTGAATCAAAAGTAAAAAGCATTTGATGGCTGCTTAATTTGTTGAGTTAATTTTCTTAATATTCAAACAATTTAAAGTCAGAATTATTAGTAGCTGGATAAGAATAATTTGAAGTAGTGAAAGAGAAAAGCAAGTTGAAAAAGGGGTGAGACAGAGTTTGAAACTTGGGATGTCATTAATTTTTGCGAAAATAACGAAACAAAGGCTGCAGTGGAATGATTACGAAAACTTAAACTAGAGAGTAATAAAGAGAAGTGAGTGAGTTCTTCTGGTGTCGTGTGGGTACCCATCTTGAAGCATAAGTCACAACGGTATTCTTCTTTCTGTCAACAGCATCAATGCTCTTCTGGGATGGAAAGAAAATGACATACAAACCAAGTCAGCTAATATTTATTCATGTTCAAACTTTCTCTTGTCTTATCCATTAGGTTTGAAGACCAACAAATATCGATAATTTGGAGTTCGGTCGAAAGTAAAAATAAAGTCCAATCGTTCAATGATTGTTTTAAACAGGATACAAATTCAGTTCTTTCAAATAAATTGCCCTTTACTGAAGTTAAATAATCACTTAAGCCGGTCATTGTGTTTCTCATATTTGATATAACATTAAAAATTGAAAGTAAAATTCATTTTGAGATGTATTTTTTTTAGCAAATATGTACCTTATTAGGATGGAGAAAGTATTATGTTTGGAGAAGCTATGGATTTGCTTCATACCATTAACTGGATGCATGATCCATAACTCGTTAACGTGGATTTTGAACTTGATACCAAGATAGTTGTAAACTATTTCAACAACGGCCAACACAATATCATAGAGTTTGGTTCCATATTAAATGATGTATCTTTGTTGAAATTTATTTTTCACAAGCTCTTATGTCGAGTTTAGTTGAAAATAAACGAATGAGGTGGCTATACATTAGCTAGAATTTTTTGCTAGTCCCTAACTTTTATTAATGTACCATAATGTATCATTGAACAAATAACTAATGAAATGCCATACACTTTTCCCCTATAAAAAAAAGAAGAGAGAAAGGAATGTGATAAGTATATCTTAAAATTTATCATATTCAATCTTTTTAGTTATAATTCTGAATATGAGATGATTTAGAAACCAACCTAATAAATAAGAAAATAAATTATTGATCATCTCTATAAAATATAATTCACGATGTAAAAATCGAAATCTAATAAAAATATAGAATAAACAAAAAAGAATTTGATATTAAAGTAAAAATATTAATAATTAATTTATTGAAATTAGAATATTTAAAAATAAAACTATCATTAAAAGTTAGAAAACTATGAATATTAATTTAAATTGTTTTAATAAATTAAATATGATGTTCTTGTAAAGGTAGTTAAAAACTAAAACAAAGGTAGAGAGAGAAAGTCTATGCTATCTCTCTAAGAATCTAGATCCGGTAGTACCATCTCCCCCACGAATCTAATCCTTCTTGTTCCGATGTAGGCTCACGATGGGACAGTGTGACGAGGTCCCTCCTCCGTGCCGTCGCTCACCCTTTTTGGGGTGTTTTTTCACCACTCTCTGATAGCCACCTTCATTCCTCTTGTCGTAGCAGTAGTGTTGTTGAGGTGATGTTCGTTCATCGTGGGTGGTGGGTTTTTTGCGATGGGTTCCATGTTCGTCCGTCATGGTGGTGGTGTTGGGTCCTCACGGCGGTGACTGTTCTCTGCCGCTTGTTCTCCGCATTTCCGCCCTAACTCGCGGTGGTGCGACGAGATCCGCCTCCACATCACCTCCAAACTTCCTTGTGGTCGCTTAACATCGCTTCTCTTTGGTGATTCAAGTGTGAAACAGGTTTGGGTTTTCTCAAGGTGGTGCCGCCTCTCAATGGCGGCAGCTGGGTGTTTTGGTTTTGGAGTTCTGTTTTCTGCTGTTCCACTTATTGGTAGCGTTTGTTGGTGTTTGGTACCTTAAGGACAGACGTGTGGATCTTCTTGTCGTTGCCTTTCTGTTCGTCGGCGTGTCAGATAGTGCTCATTGTTTATGACGGTTGTGGTTAGGAAGTTGCTTTGCTGCTGTCGGAGTTTTGCTGTAGTGGTGGTTGTTCTTTTACTTTTTTCTGTTGTGGTGTTTGTTTTATGGTGCTGATCAGAGTCTTTGGGTGGTGGTTGTTGGTGGTGCGATTGTGTTTTTCGGTCTGTTAGGTGGTTGTGGTGGTGCAATGGGTGGTTTTGATGTGTGGTTTGGTGGTGGGGTGGGAGGTTTTTGGCATGGTTGTTTGTTTACTCCGGCAACGGACACCTTCTACTTGTCATAGGCGGCCGCCTGTATACAATTTGGGGGTTGTGTTTCTGCTACAGACCGGCGTCGCTGCCCGTGTTTGTTGTTGGGTTTCATCTTCCTTTAGATTTGTGTTTGTGTGGCCGCTTGTTTCTTGGTGGTGGTGGTGTTTCGGTTTGCGTGGGTGTACGTAGGGTTGTCTTGGTGTGGTTTGGATTGGTGGTCACGGATCCGGTGCCGAAACGCTTTGCGAACGAGAACTTTTTCAAGGGGTGTGAAGTGTGGTGGGGGTGATGTTGTGTGGTGGTGGTTGGTGTTTTAGTGAGGAGGCGGGTGCTTGTTGGGGTGATTTCCTTTAGAAGCAACCTATGTTACACGGGTCCATGTTCGTCTCACTAGCTCTTGTTTGTGCTTTTGGGCGGTTTAGGTGTTTACGGAGTTTTAAGGGTGGATGTCACGTTGTTTGAGCCTTTTCCTTTTGATTTGTTTGTTGTTTAAACTTCACATGCCATGTCTTTTGTAAGACATATTGTGTGCTGGTTTTCAGTGGGCCGGTTCATTTGGCTTCGAGATCGGGATCGGGGTCTAGCTGGAATCTTTGTTTGACTTGATTTGGTTTTTCTCTGGTGTACCGGGGACGAGGGGTGCCCTGCTAATTTGGTTCTATAGTCTGCTGGGCCGATCACTTTTGATTCGAGATCGGGAGTCAAATCTTGGAATTAAGTTGGTTTTTGGGCTTTGTGTTGTGCTCTTTCGGTGGATCGGAGGCTGCGAGGTTTGTCATAGCTGCATGTTCTTTCGGTTAGGTGCTCTTCGAAATGTGGCTCAGCTTGGGTGTTGGGGTCTGGGAGTTTTTTTAAGGGTGTTCTTTGTGGGTGAGTAGTGACGATGAGTGGTGATGGATACCGTGTTTACAGTGCTTGTTTTTTTGGAATCTGTTTTAGGTGGTGATGTGTTTTGGTGGGTTCATCTCCAAGGGTGTTTTTAGGTGGTTATGGTGTACCGTCTATATGCGACACCATTTGTATTTTGTTTCGTCCATACCTTGCGTCTTGCAGGGATGTCGTTTAATAATATTTGCCGATTCAAAAAAAAAAGTGATGGCAAAAATTGAATTAAAAATCTGAAGGTGTTACAGGTGAATCGATGTTGTAGAAGATGGTGGTTTTGAGGTTTGGAGAAAATGAACGGGTAAACCTAATTCTACACTTCTTTTTTTTGGACAGGAGGGGGTAAGAGCTACAGAGGGAATTAAATTAAAATTAGAAAAAGGGTTACATAATCTGAGCATTGGAACAGGAGAAGATTCTTTGTATAAAGATAGTGTCGTCCAATACTAATCATTATATTTCCTTTCACTTGAAACCACAAATAGAGAGGTTCACAACACATGTAGCATGGGTATTAAATTGAATGCAATCACACAACCATGCTTATGCATATCTAGTTCATTTGGTCCTTGATAAGATGATTCACAATTAAACTTTGTTGGAAAATGTTTTAGAAAATTAAAATATGAACCGTCGGATTAAGATCGAACGGGTAAAATCATATGAATGCATGAATTCTAGGTCATCTCAACTGCATGAAATATAGTGGACTTATCCATATCATATATACCATGCCATGGTATGATAGTGAAGAGAGATAAAAAAGAAAAGTGAGAGAATGAACTTTTAGTTGGCAAGCAGTGTACTAAGCTTTTTGTAAGGCTTTGCCGACAATGATATATGTCTGTCCACTAAATGAGTAATTAGAAAACCCAACGAGGGGGTGATGATCATACAGTACTGAAAATTGAATCATACTTACTACTTTTCTACTCATTTCATTCGCCTAAAGTAGAGGCTGCACCATTTTTTTTTGTTTAATCTTTTTACCTTTTCACTGTTTACATTGTAGTGGTGGGTATGTGAATATGAAAACCATCAATGAAAAGAGAGATTCGTATTTCAAATTGCTACGTGGATGTATATATTAATTATGACTATTAATAATGACAATAGATCATATTCTCATAGAATAGAGGGCGTGTTAAGGGGAGTTGGTTATGATATATTTACCATTTACTGCATCATATAGTTTTGCATCTCAACCGTTTGATCTCAAATAAATGTGAATGTTCAAATTCGTCTACATCATATTTTATTATTGTATAATATGAGTCATTTAGTATAAAATTTCGAACGAGATCATTTACGATGTTAAACAATGAGAAACCATTATTTTGGGAAATCGCAGCCTGTGTCAAGGTTGTTATTCTCATTTATTTTATTTATTTTTATCTATTACTAATTATTTCTAATATAAGTAAAACAAGTATACTATCCAAATTATATGTATTTGGTCTAAATTTGATTAGATACATTTACTATTTTACTTATATTAGAAATATATATAAGTAAAATAACAAGTGAGTAAATAATAGTGTGAGGAGAATGTTAGTAAGAAATTTGAATTAGATACATTTACTATTGGTCCAAATTATATGTATTATGTTAGCAAGACTGCAAGAGAGTAAATGTTACTAGTAAGAAATTTTCAGTAAAATAATAGTTGCAGCTTTTCCATAATGGGTAAGTGTTGTGCTCATGAGGGTAAATGATGGATAACTCAAATCTCTCTCTCTCTCAAAAGAGAAGAGGGTCCATCCTTTGCCATTATCAATGAAAGCATAATTGCCACATATGAGCACAATGAGTACACTATCAATTAGCCTTTGTTTTTTACTGTTGAGGAAAACATACAAAGCGCATTATGATCAATTATTACAAAAAATTAATGTTTTAAATCTTGTTGTAAGCTAGTACTGATGTGATCAATAACCCAATATGGGTTGACTTGGTGCCTAAGCATACAATAATAGTGTGATGAGAATGTGTATATAGTTAGTCTATAAAAATTACTCTGCTAATAAGAATATTTGTAAGCATATGCTTTGATCTCAATTCACTAAACTCTGATTTAAACTTTATGATACCAACCTTTTTTTTAGATATCAAGTCAGATTTGTTAAATTTAGTCCCTCTATTGCATATTTTGAGCTCATTTTAAATGACATGTTTTATGGCGTATATAGTATTATGAATAAGAATTTTACCTTAGTTTAAAACTTGTGAGGAAAAAAATTTACTATATAGGAAATTGAGCTTAAGTTTCTTGTTCAAATCAAAACTCTATTTGTGCTTTATACTGTAATTTTTGTATTGAATTCAAACCAATCTACCAATTCACTTGATTGTGCTAGATTCAACTCCTAATCTAAGACGTAGCTGCTAAGCCAACAATTTCATTGACCAAACTGTTTCTGCTATGATGTTATTTTGTCATTTCAAACCATGTTGTCCTTTAAATTAATGCTACTATAAGCTATAACAAAATAATATATATACTATAAAAATCAGTGCTAATTTCCCTTTAACTTTACAATAAACTGTTATGAGCACCATCAAAATCAATAAACAGTTATTTGAAGCAGTTTAAAGACTTTAAGGTATGTGACTTTAGGCCTTTAGCAAACAAATTAATTTAATAAATTTTGTTTCAACCCCACAAGCCATATGTAAAGTAGGGACAAGCATTTGCTAAAGAGAAGGAAAGAGAAAACCAAAAAGAAACAAGTTTGTTAACAAAAAATTCGTTGTTGAAGAATCACTCCTCAACTCTTAACATCTTCTGTGCTGTTTCATGCCGACAATGTTCATCTGTTTTGGGCCCTCTCAAAAATTTTCATATATCTAGTAGTAATGTATAACAACCAATTGTAGAATATCTTGGAACATCAATAAATAATATGAAGAATATTGTTACCAGCAAGCAAATATAGTTGTTTTTAAGATAATTAGAGTGGTCACTACTTTAACTAGTTTACATGTCTTTAGGACTATTCCAACTTATATTTAATCTTCCATATTTATTGAAATGAACTCTAACTTGTAAAAGAAAGGTTTTTTTTTTTAGGAGTTGTAAAATAAAAGGTTAAATGTGTTTTTTAATTCCTATAAAATTTACATTCTTAAATTTTTATTAAAAATTACATGAACACAGCTGCATGAATGAGTAATTATTTTTTTATTTCTTTGGTTTCGGATTGGACTAAAATATCATTATAAAATAAACATATAGTTTAAATATTATTTTTGGATTGGACAATTAATTATTTTTCAATAAATTTATAATTGGTTCAAAGTGGATACAGAACAAGGGCTAGATTTAGGTGGACCTGTCCCTTTGAAATCAAACCCTATGTTTGACCACTAAAGACTCTTCAATGTCCAAAAAAACTATGCCGGTTTTATTTTTGGGTCTGAACTATGCAGGTTTTTAAAATAGAGTTTTCAAAAATTAAGCAACCTTTAAACTCTTAAATAATTTCAGTCATTTATTTTTATATAAAAAAACTATAACTACTTTAAAATTTTAATTGATATTGCTATATGTTCATGTAAAAATTAGTATAATTGAAGTCCCTTTCTTGGATTCTTCTGGTTAACCCCTCTGGTTAACCCCTCTTGATAATGGCCAAAAAAGTTCTACCAAAAACCAATAATTCAACGACAGTCTCTCCATGTTTTTTCAACATCTAAACAGTGAAGTTCTTGACAAGTACAACACTCTTTTTGCTTGCTGTGTAACACTATTGTGCCCCTATGTAGTACCAAAGAATCCGGTGGTTATATAAGTGGAGTACAACTTCAACCACAGTGACTTAACCTATGCAACATAGACACTTTAGTTTGACACGAACACGACATTGACACATGATTAAATTCAATAACTTTACCTTCTTTTTTTTTTTTAATTATTATATTTGTGTCTATCCGATAGTGGCATGTTTGCTTGTCCGGGTGTCTGTGTCAGCGCATCAAAGGACTTAACCATAATTCATTGGCATCACAGAATCCTTCAAGTTTAAGGTTGTTCATCAGCAACAAATTGCTACTTACCGGATTCATTTGTTTATATTATTATGCTGCTGACACACAAAAATGTGGACACAAGGTGCATGTTTTAAAGAATCAACAATGTGACTAATTAAGTGGCCAAAAAGTTTTAGGAGAGGGTCTTTAGTACCATATTTCCCTTTGACTTTGAGACAGAAAGCTGAATTAGACAGATTCAATTTAGGTGTGTGATTGAAAGCATAGCACCTTTCCAGATTTTACATGTAACTTAGAAGATTCTATTCCATTCTTTCTATACTATACAAATGCAATATTTAAATATATAGATAAATAATTAAACCAGATTCTATTAAGATGGTTTTATTATGCCAAAGGCCACCCCAAATTAACTGAGCATTCCCCCTCCCCAAATGCTGAATGCTTTCTTCTGAATTTACAAAATCTAATGGTGAGAAAAAAAGAAGCTTAAAATCAAAGGAGAACTGAAAAAAACTTCCCCTTTACAAATATTATTTATCTGATCAAACTACTAAAGGAATAGAATAGAATTTCTACAACATCCTTCACCATTCTGTAATCACCAATCAATTATGCATTTTTGTTCTTCCTGTAGTGTTACAATCTCTCCAGCCTTTTTAGTATTTGTAACAACTTGAAAATCATGCTGAGTGAAAGGTAAGGAAGTTGCTCAAATCACATGGCAGAAAAGAACAAAAGGAAGTGGAAAGAATTCAATAATAAATCCTAAAAAATTAAAATTCCTAGCTGATTAAATTAACTCAAAAAAAAGGGGATAAAAAAAATTGTTACACTGATGAACTATCAACAAGAACCTCATTCAACACATCATCATCACCATTTGCCAAGGTGAACAGTTCTGCATCCTTATCTTCATCACTTGATAAATCCCTTCTTTCCAATTTAGAATGAGCTGCAACAAAAATCAACTTCTGAACCTTATCCAATGAAGTCTTGTAGTGACCATGAGAACAAACCCATTTCCACATAGACAAACTACATTTGAATCCACAAGAAGTTGCATGAAGGAAAATTAACCTCACAGCAACTCTTCCTAAGGATTTGAATTCAGTTAAATAAGTTTCCCAAACAAGTCTACTACTTTGTGGATTAGCAATCCTCATCTTTCCAGTAACAGGATCTCTCTCCTTCATTTGTACGGCTTGCGCGTAAACCGGATCGAGCCCTTCCGTTCTCCATTTCATGAGTTCCATTAGAACAATGTGTGCTTCATCTCTTGAAACAAGCCTTGTTATGAGTCTATCAACATCTTTCTCTTGCTCAGGTGTTAAGTGTTTAAAAGGTGGAAGGTACTTTCCACTAGTGTCTCTTATTAGATAAAGAGGATCAAGAATGTATGAAGCAGCCCAAGCAGGGTGGTAGTTTTTCCTAAACCTTCTTTCAATCAACTTTTCTATTGCTGCTTCTGCAATGTTGAATTTGGAACACCAATCTTTCACTTTTGTCCTCAACTCATTCCAAAGGAGAAGGCATTGTCCAACTAATGGCTTTTCTGTCTCAATTTCCTTAGCCATTTCTTTCACCAATTTAGCCAAACTGTGTACAGCTTCTAAATCATTCCAAAAACCGATGTCGCGAATCATGTCGCCAATTTCTCTAGCATTCCTATCTTCCATGGATACCATCTTGAACGGTTCGTCAAGAAGAACCAACTGCAACGCACGAACCGAACTCAATGTATCCTCAATCATTGCATAAACAGGTTCAAAGTTAAAATCCTCAAAATCCCGCATTGGAAGAACTCGAAGCAACCACGTGTGACCGTACTCTTGCAATTGATACTTGTGAAAACTATTCCGAATTTGAGACGTGTAATTGACAAAATTAGCTACCTTCATACAATTCTCAGTCACCGTTCGAAACAAAGGAAGTTCTTTAGTAAAATCCTTGATTAAACTATTAAAACCTTGATACTGACAAGAGAGATTCACCATCCAATGATTCTGATTCTCCAAGTTTCTCAATGCCTTGGATTTAAACTTGTCAGCAACTATCCCAACACAATTCTGAGCTAGATTCCCACAAATGCCAGTTATTGTCTCCCACAAAACATCCTCGGCATAATTGGAAGGAACAGAACCATTCACAAAAACAGCTCTTCTATACAAACTTGTCCCATTTGGAAGATTCACTGTCAAATTCACCAAACTCTGATCATTTTCATAATCTTTAATTTTCCATCCATCAGAAGCAATTTGAAAGAACATAGCATCTCTAATCCTTGCTTCTGATTCAACCTTAACTTCTTCAAACTTGGCATCCAATCTTGACCCAACAAACTCCCTAGGAAAAACAGGTGGCAAACCAACTTGTGTAAGAAAAGCTCTAAACTTTGGATGCTCCAAACTCGAAAAAGAAACAGAACCACAAGATTCATAAACCCAATCAGCTAAAAATTCAATAGCACTATCAACTTGTGTCTTCTGAAGAACAACCCCAGGTGAAGTTTTAGGACTCTTGAGCTTCTTCACACTATCTTCCAACATAGCCAAAGCTCCCAAATCATCTTTCCCACCAGATAACATCAAATGCTGTTGCTGCGTAACAACCCGCATCGGATCCACACCATACTGCAACAACTGCTGCTGCTGCTGCGGAGGTGGTGCTGGTGGTGAATTTCTCTTACGTCGGTGAACAGAAGAACCCAACAACGGCGGAGAAGAAACAACAACAGCACCGGCACCGGAACAAGTTTCAGGTGAAATTGAAGAAATGGGTTTTGCTGCAGAATTGAAATTAGGGCAAGTTCCACGTTTGAGATGTTCAGAAGCGGTTCGTGAAGGATTTGAAGCGGAGAAAACGGCGTCGCATAGGAAACACCGTAACTTAACGGCTTTAGGTAAACCAGTTTCGTTGTGTTGAATTAGAAACGGTTCAAGATGTGACCAATACCATGCTCCTTTACCTTTAATCGCTTTGTTACGAACCGTTACTAAACCTTCGTAACGTTTTTGAATAGCTTTCGCAGTTGCTTCTTCTGAAGAATTCGTATCTAACGCCGCCGTCGTATTTGTAGTAGTAGCCGCCATTGGTGAAACGAAACACCGTTAAGTTTTTAACGTTGTTATGTTATTTTTGTGGTTTGGTTTTTTTTCATCTTCATCGGAAGAAGAAGAAGAAGAAGAAGAGTGTGTTGTGTGTGTATTTGTTTGTGTGAGACTGAAATGGCAAAGCGAATGAGAGTGAAGAGAGAGTTAGCTTTTTCACGCGCTCACATTATGCGCGTGGGGAACATTAACTTGTGTGATGCAGGTGTAACGAGGTTGTGATGGAATGGAAGTGCCACGTGTGGAACTTTAGACGTGATGATTTGGAGGTGGTGTGCACGCGCTGATGGGTTTGGTTTTTATGTGGTTTTGTCTTTGTTTTTTTCTGGTTGTTTTGGTGGGTCTTACTTTGTCCTTGTCTCTTACTTTTTCTTTTTCCATTATTATTCTTGTTGGATTTATTTATTTATTTTTAATAATTAGTAGTAATCGGTTTTGTATTCAAGTACAATAATTTTCTTGACTATTTTCAGGAAGAAATTAAAAGGAAAGGATATTTGTGTTTATAACGTTTTAAAGAAAGATTGATAAATTTCTCAATTCAAAATAATTGTACTTTGGGTTAATACTTCAATAGTCTCTATGTTCATAGGAAAATGATTGGTAGACCACTCATATTTTCATATCACCCATATACCCCCACATATTTGAGAGGAGAGAGATGGATGAAAGGGAAGAGAGACAAAGTGTTTGTGGAGTCTAGGCCACATGTCACATATTTATGTGGAAGTTTAAGTGTGTATGCCAAATATGGGTGTGCATGTATCACCACTCATGTTCATATGAGGTCTGAAAATAACATTTATTTACAAGGTCATTTTAACCCTTTACATAATCGTCTTCAATCTTCATCTCAATATTTTTTTACCATGATAAAAGTAAAATATAAATAATTCACAATTAAATATGTGGAATTTGTGTTGTTTTACGGATGTTATTTTCAAACATCGTCCAAATTACATAAGCTATTTTTGAAGGAAAATTACATAAGCTATTAACCCTTATATTCGTTTTTTTTTTTTGGAGCAAATTAACCCTTATATTCTTTCACTTGTTTTTTTATAATTAAATAAGAGAATTGTTAACACTACCAAAAAAAAAGAGAGAATTGTTTAAAAAAAATGGGTATAAATCTCTCTTCTCCTCAATATAAGTGTTCTTGGGTGTATTTTTTAATTTGTTTATGGCTAAGCTTTTCTCTCGTGACGTTTTTTTAAATTACTTTCTCTTGTGACGTTTGTTTGTTTGGATGTATATTCAGAACAGGACATTGTGGAATTTATTGAATTCCAAACGAGGAGCTGTGCACTCAGACAGGGATGACAGTTTAAAAGTGCAATGCCTGACGTCATTATATTTGGATTAAAAAATAGATTTGCTTTGTCAAGGAATATTCATTTAGAAAATTTCTTTTTTAACCTATCATTTTGCTAAAAAACACATTGAAATGAAACTTTTGTCATCAACGATAGTTAACCATTGTTCGGTCTTTTCAACAGTCGTTAGTTATTGTTTGCTAATTAGTCAACTGCAGTTAACTATAGCTGCGACGTGTACATATTCTAAAAGGCAACAACAATTAACTACATTGCTTCAAACTCTCAAAACTCTACAATATTTCAACAATTCTCATTTTCATGAAAATCACTCAAATCTCTTCAACAAAATCACAAGTAAGTACACCTAATGCTATTGATATACAATGTAGTTTGTATATGGTGTTTTTGTTGTTAATTTTAGAAAAATGGTAGTGTTTAGGGTTAGTTTAGAAATATAATTTTTTGTTAGTTTATGATGTTATATTTGAATGATGTTGATGTGAGTGTTGTTTAAAGTAAGTTTATGTACAATATGGTTAGTAGAAGTTGAATTAACAGAATGAGTCATTGTTTTATCTTTTGCACTCAAGGTGTTTGATAAAATGCCTAAATGAATATTTCAATGACTTTTTGCTTTTATTTTGGTGCAGATATGTATGGGAACCCACATATAATTTGACTTGGCAAGGAGACTATGACTAATAGTGATAGGCATGAGAGGATGGTGACAAACCCTCATATACCTAGGGGGTAGGAACCCGGATGGTGTAGAGGGCTCACAGCACAGTCGCATGTGCTTGATCCTACACAACAACATGTGTATGGGACTCAGGAGATCAGTTACAGTCCTGTTGAACAGCACTACGTTGACGGGCCTGGAGAATCCCTATTTTCAGGTGCCGGAGCCGGAGGTACATGAGAATCATGATGGTGATGAGGCGATGGAGGATGTCGCAGACGTCTTCCCTGTAGGGCCTCCCTTACCTAGAGGTTTTGAGGATCTATCAATGTTGTTCAGTTATGCATGCCATGTTGTAGTGTCGCTCTTGACAAACGTTAATAATGTAAGTGTTTTTATTTTTTAACTTTTTATTTGTCAAGTATTGTAAAGGTTTTTACGTTACTATTATTGTTTAATATCATTATAAAATTATTGATTTATATTGTTAAATGTTCGGTGCTTAAGTAATTAATTTTACAGTGTTAAGTGACTGTGTGATTAAGTGATTAAATGTTAAGTGTTTGTGTGTTTAAATGATTAAGTGATTAAAAGTTTATGTGTTAAGTGATTACGTGATTAAATGTTTTAGTGTTAAGTGATTACGTGATTAAATGTTTTAGTGTTAAGTGATTAAGTATTTAAGTGATTAAATGTTTACAACGTTTATTTAGTCTTAAGTCATAAAGTGAATAATTTTATAATGTTAAAAGATTAAGTGATTAAATAAATTGTTGTATTTTATTAGTTTATTTATTTGTGTTTCAGATTGGCTTTACGTGCAGGTTTAGATGCATAAATCATGGGCCTAAGGTGAGAGAGATTAATCGGTCAGCATAAAATTAGTTATGGTTTTGGGATCCGATCAGAGGGTCTGGATTACATGATTTGTTATATACAAGGTACTCGACTGTGACTCATGCCATGATCCCAACGATGTGCAATTAGATTGTATAATCTGAAACCTCCTAAATTGTGCTTAATATATTTTTGGTCGGAGCATTGAAAACGTTTTCTTTTACTGTAGTTATAGTCTAGGATAGGTTGATGACTATAAATACCCTCTATGCTTCAACAATTTCATCATTCTTCACTTCCCATCATTTCTTACTTTTTCTTAAACTTTTTTTTAGTTTTACAGGAGTTTATGCAGAGATTCTACGGCGGTTAGCAGAGACCTTTGATATCAAATACAATACGTTTTTTGTGCAGTTCGCTTTGTTTTGGATTCTAAAATCTTGAAAATACCTAACAATATATTTCGGATTTTAGAATCCAAATTGAGGATATTTTTGGGAAAAAAATAGGGCGCGCGAGTATATGGTGGGGTGGGAAAAGTAATAGTCTTCATTTAAAGGTGGGCAAAGCCCAAATCCCAACTGAATTTTTTTATGACTAGCCCAAACAACTTTTTTTAGGAAACGCTCTACTAAATTAATTGCATTTGGAAATCTAAATGACTCATTCTTTTTTCACCATATTGATTTTTTCGCGCACCCTACTTTGTTCAGATTATATAGTCAAATGGCATAAATATCTCATAAAAACCTCCAAAATACGTTAAAATATTTTGGAGAAACTCGTAAGATGGAAAAAGTAATGTCCAATCAAAATCAATGAATGTTCCTAAACTCCAGTACTTTTTAATTTACAAGTGTGGAAGTAGTTTTTAGTCAAAAATAAAATATAGTTTTGACAAAAAAAAGTGTAAACTGTGGTCAATAGCAAAAGGAAAAATATTCAATAGACAGGCAAAAGCAAAATCTATAATGCACCTTGAGAGGTAAAGAGATATACAGGGAGAATGAAATGTTGAATGAGTGTAGATAAGATTTAAGAGTAGTGCTAACAACACTTTCTTCAACATTAATTTTTAATTGGTTCAAATTAGCGCAAGTCTTATACTTTGGAAATTGGTCTCACTTAAAGCGGTGGGATCTAGAAATATTTTATGCAATAAAAGAAGAGTTAATATCCTCTCTATTTATGATGGTGAAATTTTTATCTCACTATCATTAATTATTTTATAGTTTTTTAAATTTATTTATGTTTTTATCTCTCCAAATGAAAGAAATGAAAAAAGTTATTAATGAAGAGGATCTTAACTCATAAAAGAGTCGATGTTAAAAAATGTGTTGAAATAGAGTGTTTCCAGTAATGTGATATAGATAAATAAAAGGTGTTCAAATAGTAGTTGATAACAAAATGACAATGACATCATGCACGCTTAAGACTAACAACTAAGGATCCCCTCTCACTAAATCTCTTTATCTTATGCGTAGAAGGACTAGATAATCTCCTGAAACATGTTGAAGGACTAACTAACCTTTTCTGAAGCTAACAAAACTATGCTTTATAACATCATTGGTGTCATGACATGTATTGGTACAAGAAAATATTTAGGCCTTAGATCTGTGATGATAGGTCGGGATAAAAAGGTTATCTTTCATCACGTAAAAGACGTTTACCTTAGAGAGGTGTTCTCAAATCAGTTGTATCAGGTGTTCCATCTTAGGGCATTAATGTTTAATTGCTTCCTAATGCTATTGAAGAAGCCATTCAAAAATAATACTTAAATGCTTTTTGTGGGGCTCTAATAGTGGGTGCATAACAAAAACTAAATTGGTTTAGTTAGTAACCATGCAAAAGATATTAGGAGGCATAAACTTTTTTGATCTCTACGAATTGAATCAAGCAATGTTGGAGAACCAAGGTTGAAAATTTCTATTAAATCCACCTTCATGGTGGAATTTAGTATGGGAAATGAGAGTTGTTTCTAACGTCTTTAAAGCAAAATACTTTTCACTATGAAATTTTTTAGGTACAACAACTGGCCATAATTCTTACTATAATAATTGTTGGATTTCTGCTCTTCCCCCAGCACGTTTTGCTCGCGCCCTGCAGCCGTGTCCAAAATGCCCCTGTGCTAGTTAATTAGCGCAAGTGTAGAATAATGCGTAAGTTAAGTTGAGTGGCGTGAGTTAAGTGGCACATAGTGGCTTTTTTTAAAATTTATTTACTATTTTCAAATTATTTTATTTACTTTATTCTGAAATATTTTATTTACTTTATTCTAAATTATTTGTTCACTTTATTCTAAATTTTTTATTTTCTAAATTATTTGTTCACTTTATTCTAAATTATTTATTTGCTATATTCTTATTTATTTATGCATTTAAAATAAATTTGAAATTAGAAAATAAATTCTAATTTATTTATGCACTTAAAATAAATTCAAAATTAGAAAATAAATTCGATTTTATTCTAATTCAATATTTATTCTAATTTATTTATTCATTAAATACAAAATTAGAAAATAAATTCGATTTTATATATTCAATATTTATTTATTCAATACATAATCATAAACATAAAATAAATACAAATATAAATACAAATAAAAAACAAAATTAATAAATATAACCCTCGTTTTATTAATATCATTCAAACATTACAATAATTAATACATATATTTTATTTGAATTCACTAATCTACTTAATATCTTTTTACCCTCTTGTGATAAAAAGTTATTTTTACCCTCTTGGGTATATAGTGATAGCTCTTGGGGGAAATAGTGATCAGTCATGTTGGAGAAAAATCAAGATCCCTTGAGGTAAATTTAAATTTGGTTTCTTTTATACCCCCATGATGATTCTTTTTACCCACGGCAAAAAGATTTTGGGAGTAAAAGGAAGCAAACCTAACTTTACCTCAAGGGATGATGTCTTTTTCCCCAACCTGACTGACCACTATTTCCCCCATGAACCGACCACTATATACCTAAAGGAGTAAAAAGAGCCTAGAGACTATTAAAGAAAAAAAGAAGAGAAAGAAGGGGAGATAGTGGGAGGAGATAGTGTGAGATGGTGTGAGGAAATGAGGAAGTTTGTGAGGGTATTTATAGGTAGGAATGATAACCTAGTTTGTATCTACCATAAATGTGGTAAAAAAACGTGTAAAAGTGGTTAAAAATGTGTAAATTGAATGTTGAAAACCTGGCCAAAGTGAAAAAAATGTTTGTTCTTCAGTTCTGACTCCCGGCAAACTTGCGTGAGTTAACTCGCGCAAAGGCTCGGTGGTAGTCACGCAGAGATTATAAGGTGCGTGAGTTAAGACACGCAGTGTGACTTAACTCACGTAGGGGTATATTTAGAAAGGTTGTAGGGCGCGAGTGTTTTGTGCAGGGGGAAGAGCAGAAATCATTTAAGAATTAATGGTTAAGATATTTTAATTAGCATTTTGATTTTTGTAGCTGCTATTTTTAATATTTGAATTAATTAAGACTTCTTGTTAGATCACTTGTATTTTATTGCAAATAAAAGAGTGAATCATCAACTTCATCCTTGAATTTGCAAGGACTAATCAGTTTCGTGTTTCAGAGACCATTTTGATGATTATTGTTGAAATTGATAGGGTCTGATTCCAGCCATGCAGGAAGTGATGTCAGGGGTGCCACATAGATATTGTGTGATCCACCTATGGAGGAACTTCCAGTCATCGGTTCTACGCAACCCTAATTCATGGAGTTTATCCTAACCCCAAGATTTCCAAAAAGTGATGTTTGATACCTGTTTAAATTATGTTTTTGAAAATGTAATATTTAGACTTGTTTAAAATATGCCCCCTAGTTGGGTTTCTTTTATGCTATGTAATATTTAAGAATCTTCTTCTATGACTTATAACTTGTTAATGCTCCATAGTTGGGTTGCTTTTTGTTATGTAATATTCCTGCACTTGTAGTGCAATGACTTAATTATAACTTATTAATGCCCCAAATTGTGTCTCTTTACTTTTTACTTTGTTTTGAACATGTATGCATCAAGGATCAAATTGACATATGTTTATATAATTCAAGGACTTATTTGATGGTATTTTCATATAACGTAGGGATGAATTTGATAGTAAGTCAAATAATCCAGGGACTAATTTGATGATAATATTATGACAAAAAAGTTATATTCATTCATCTTCAACCTCTTTTCATCGAGGGTATTACACACTCTTAGTAAAATACAATAGCATGTTAAAAAACTCAAACAAGCAAATTATGACTATCAAATACGTAATCAACCTAAGCTCACTTCCTACACAGTCAACTTTGTTCATCAACCTTGCCCTCCAAACCTCTTCATTGTCGCTTTCCTTAGCTTTAATCATAGACTGAACCTTCTCCATCAATCTTACCTTTCTTCCATTACCAGCACCAATTCCATTATTTTTAAAGTATCCTAGTTCTTCAGCTTCATCAATCAGACAAAAAATTCACAATTATCATCATCATCATCATCCTGTACAAATGAAAATCAAAATCAATCACCATTAAACAAACCATTCTGACATCACATAACCATTGTTAAACAAACCTTTGACAAAGGGTAAGCATATAAAGACCTTCCTATGGGTTTTTATTGTATTGACTTTTCTTACAACACAAATTCTGGGATACCAATATTCAAGCATTCTCGCATCACCATTAAACATAGAGCTTGAAGTTGAAGCTCGACTTTGAAAACTGTTTTTACCCATATGCCCACCACTCATCATTTCAGGTTCAATCAAAACAAATTAGTGTTTGAAGTTTTTAGAATTGGGGAAGAACGTTGTCATTAATTAATGGAAGACATTTTGGCGATTTTGGACTATAGATTACAAATTGTAAAATTAGGGTTCCAATTTTATAGATTTATGGAAGAAAGAGCCGTTGTATAATGGTCATGAGCATGCCTTATAAATTTTGTCACTTTCGGTCCAATTAGTCCCTGCTTGTGTGGCATCTGACATGGCAAGCCATGTGAGTGGTTAACGGCTCACGTTAGCACCATTAACACCCCAACTTGACGGAAGGACTAAATTGTTTGACATTTGACAAATTTAGGGTCTAATTAAATAGTTCGACAAATTAAAGGACAAATTTGATTGGTCCTTTCCTTACAAATTCAAGGACAAAAATGATGATTCACTGAAAGATAAAAAATTGAAATTGTAAATTTACAAGCCCTTGGTATCCTCTAATCCACTGTTCCCTAAGCAATTCAATTCTCCAACTTGAGTCTAATCGAATCTAACACGTCATGAAATAAACAAAAATTGCACATTTTTTTTACAAAGACTCCAACACATTATATTGTCAAAAGAATATAATATATTGATTAGTGTTCCAATATATTGATTAGTGTTCGAATATATTATCATGTAGTGTAAATCAAGAGTCTTTTTTATATTATCATCTGAACATGACAACTAGCCGTTTGTTGTTCTTGTCTTGTTGAATTAACCAAATCAACCTTTTATTAACAACACCACTAACAATGATCAGAGCCTAAACTAATCAAATTTCCATGGAAAGAAAAACACACATTGCTGTGGTTTCAGTCCCCATTGTGAGTCATCAAATAGCAATTTCTGAGTTCATCAAGAAACTCCTTAATCTTCATCCTAACAAGTTTCACATCACCTTAATCATTCCAGTACTAGATTCACTTTCCAATGCTACCAAATCCATTATTGCTTCCCTTTCTTCTCTCAATGTAGATATCATTGTTCTTCCACCAATAAACTTGCCACTAGAAACTGCACCTACACTCAAATTTCCTCTTTCAATGTCTCTAACTATGCCATCTATCATTGATGCATTGAACTCAATAACATCATCATCATCAACAACAAAAACAAAAACATCAAAACCAGTTGCTATAATAGCTGATTATTTTGCCTATGAAGTGTTCTCATTTGCCAAGAAACTCAACATTTTATCATATACATATTTTCCTTCGTCAGCCACAGTGTTATCACTTTGTTTTCATTCAAAAGTTCTAAATGAAACAGTTTCTGGTGAATTTAAAGACTTGCAAGAACCAATCAAAATCCCAGGTTGTGTACCTATTCAAGGAACCGATCTTCCATCTTCATTTCAAGACAGGACAAGTGAGTCTTACAACCATTTTCTTCTCCGTTCCAAAGGGATACATCTTTGCGACGGTATATTAGTCAATAGCTTCGTAGAATTGGAATCACAAGCAGTTAAAGCCATGATTGAAGAAAGCATCAATGTTTCTCACCCTCCTGTTTATATGGTTGGACCAATAATGCAACAAAATTGTGACAATACTCAAAATGAGTCACAATGTTTATCATGGTTAGATGAACAAAAACCAAATTCTGTGGTTTTTGTTTCATTTGGTAGTGGTGGAACAATTTCTCAAAACCAAATGAATGAGTTAGCATTAGGGTTAGAATTGAGTTGTCAAAAGTTTCTTTGGGTTGTGAGAGAACCAAATGATATAGCTAGTGCTATTTATTTTGATGTTTCTAATACTAAAAAAGACCCTTTGAATTTTTTACCAAAAGGGTTCTTAGAAAGAACAAAAAATCAAGGATTTTTGGTTTCAAATTGGGCACCACAAGTTGAGATTCTTAGTCACAAAGCTATAGGTGGATTTGTTACACATTGTGGTTGGTTTTCTACACTTGAGTGTGTTGTGAATGGGGTGCCAATAGTAACTTGGCCACTCTTTGCTGAGCAGAGAATGAATGCAACCATTCTAGCTGATGGGATTAAAATTGCTATTAGGCCAAAGATTGATAATGTGAGTGGTGTTGTGGAAAAGGTTGAAATTGTGAATGTGTTGAAGAGGTTAATGGTAGGGGATGAAGGAATTGAGATTCGTGGAAGAATGAAAGTACTAAAAGATGCTGCTGCTGATGCAATGAAAGTAGATGGATCTTCCATAATCAATTTGTCTCAATTGGTCACAAAATGGACAAAGATGGAAGGTTGTGATGAAAATTAGTTTCATAATTTCTCTAGGTATGAATGTAATGTATTTTTCTTAGCTTGGTTCTGTTTTAACTTTTGCATGAACGAACAAATAAATTCTATTATCATATTGTTCACTTTAATATGTATTTATTTTTTATTATATTGAGTCTCTTATATCTTAGAAATTACAATACCACTTAAAGAAGGTGGGGTATTTTTGCAAGGAACATTGACAAGTATGGTGTTATTTTTTTGAAAGGAAGTATGGTGTTATTGACATGGGTTCGTTTGGACCAAAAGTTAAATTGGCAATTAATTATGGTCATTAAAAGGTAGGTTGGTATTGGACAAAAAAGAAAAAAGAAAAGAAAGTGTAGGTTGATGCAAAGAATGGTGTTTTTTTCTTTCTTAAACCATGTATTCACCGCGCAACTGCATAGATTAATCTTCGAATATTGTAGAATCTAAATGAACGTCAAACTCTCCCTTAAAGTTTTAACCACAGTTTTAAAACTCGACTCGGACCGGCTGGTCGGACCGGTCGGACCGGTCAGACCGTGAACCGGTGGGTAGGCCGGTTCGAGCCAACATTTGGATCGGTCATGCAGTTGACTCGGCCGGAACCGGAAAAACCGGTAAAAACCGGTGACTCGGCCGAGTTTTTGGTCTGACCGGTTCTCTATTTTTATTTTTATTTTTTTGCTTTTAGCTTTACAAAAACGACGTCGTTTTGAATTTTTCAATTAAAAAAAGAAAAAACTGGAATTAGAAAGGTCAAAAAAAGGGTAGAAAGACTCCAAAACCTCACTCCCTCCATTCACTCCTCTGTTTTCATGTTTTTTTTAAATTATTATTGTTGCTAATGACAATAATAATTATATAAATTTAATCCGATTCAACCCGA
>Ga0228710_1004679_pt1 | contig 21557 bp, 7 predicted proteins | sample MedpolnodulmetaG_FD_177995 | JGI IMG/M metagenome (GOLD analysis project Ga0228710, IMG submission 177995) | Root nodule microbial communities from Medicago polymorpha collected in Santa Monica, California, United States - pink nodules | ecosystem: Host-associated > Plants > Roots > Nodule... | reverse complement strand
TCTTGACACACACACACACATATATATATAATTAATATATTATAATATTGTTTTTTACATCTTGATTAATTATATCAACAAAAAAAAATCTTAATAATTGTGATTCGATTCTTTGATTTTTTTGTTAAATTAATAATATTTAAAATTTCGATAATTGCTTATGTAATGTCACATCTAAACACTTCAATTTATACAAGTACTTTTTAGTGTACATATCCAAACATAAATAACTTATCAAGTATAAGAGCTTATGATGTAAGCTCTAATGTTATAAGTCTTAATGTTATATATAAGCTGTTTATTCAAACGGGAGCTTAATATACTTGTTGCTTGCGGTTGCAGGACGCCGAGTAGTGTCGTTTGGTGAGATATCTTCTGGAAAGGCCGTCGAGTGAATTTTTTTAGTAGTAAATTTGTATGAAATTTTGCATAATCAATATATTGAAAATTATAGTCGTATTGAACTTTTTTAAATTATATAATTTTTAATGTCTTAAGAATTTTGTTTCTATGATTGAGGTGTTATAATTGTGATCGTGGGTGGCCAATACTTTTTTCCCGTTGGACCAAGTGTACCACGCTCATTGAATTGGGACCATAGTAGTTTATATTTTTCTCATCACAAGTCACAACACTGTTTTTGGCCATATGCATATTGTTCACTTTGGTTGTGTCTTCCCTTTATGATTACTGGTTTTTAGCATACACAGGTGGAACACAAACGTCGTGCTACATTTTAGCTATCGACTCAATGCAACGGTCAGTGAGGCCACCACCAATGATAAACTAAGTAAATACTATCAAGTTAGGTAGGGATGACAAGTGTATAGCCATTTTTGTTTTAAATTTCAGCATCAATGGATTGAAATGTCTGGTAATGCGGCACTCAATTTTTATTTTTTTTTGAGCAAGTCAAAATTTATTTTGATTGAGAGAATTCATTTTTTATGAAAAGTGAGTTGAATCTACATTTTTTTATAAACAACAGGGTAAATCCTAAGAACCATATTCCTACTCATCGAACTAACCCCCCTCCCCCTATAAGCATATTAGCAACCACCAATGAATTTCTAGTTCCACTACATTAAAACCTGTTGTTTGCACAATACCAAATCTTCATAAACCCCCCGTAATTAAGCACTATAACTTTCCAAAAAAATTGGGAAATCATCTAACCATTCACCATTAGATCTCTGAATAATACCTCCACACCCGATTTTAGCATCGTCCTTACTAGCCTTGTATGTAGTGAGTTTAACTCAACCCCAACGGTGGCTTGTACCACCAACATTGGCCATCCTTCCCAAAGAAAGTATTTACAATGTACTTGATTCTCTTGGCAAAAAGAAAGTCACCTACAATTGTATATTGGCTCTTCTGAGAATCAACAAAGTCATCTACATGAGTTTCTCTATCTCTCCAAGACCATAGAGAATGACATGTTGCCCAAAAATCTTTCCACTCAATATCATATTTCTAATCTATCGTATTATTCAGGTTGTAAATAATCCTTGAACAAAACTGTCATCAAAGAAACTTTCACGAGCATCATTGTTAACAACATTCTGCCACAAGGACATGGCGGGCAATATTGTAAAATACGCAATTCTATCTCGATAGAATTACTACAATACATTGGGATCCCATATACCCACGTTACTTCTCGTGTGATTTGTTAATGGCCTCCATGACCAAAAATCCAAATGAAACGATGAATTTTATCAAGGACCTGAACGTCCAATCAACCATGTTATCCAACCGCTTAATGGAACTGGACCTTCCCAAGGTATGAGTCTCAAATTTTTTTTTAGGACTATTAGAATTGGGTCATTTTGCTTTTGGTCTTAGGTGGATGTTTTTTTGGAAGGGTGATTTTTGGTTCCTCATGTATATGGTAGTGATTTTCACATTTGAGTGTAGCGCATATATACGGCACCTTGTATTTATCTTTTAAAAATTTATAATAGAACAATGTTCTTTAAAAAAAAATACATTTTTATAGTTAAATGACCAAATTGAAAACCAAAAATAAATTAATGGATCAAATGATGTATTAAGCCTTAAAGTTATGACAAATTTGTCATATAAAATTTGGAACATTGAACCAAAACTTTCATCTTTCAATTCCATCATCATCAATCTTCGTAAATTATTTTGATTCTAACATATCTATCTAAATAATTTCATTTTATTAAGTCAAATTATTGTCAAACACAAACCAAGAGAAAATCAATGAAAGAGAAAAGAAATGAAAATGACATGGAGTTGAATAGTAGCAAATTGATTGAAGGAAGATTCACATTTGAAATCATTTAATTTATTTTTGGGTCCATGATAATAAATTGGTAAGAATAAAAACCGAATCAAGTCCGGTTCAGTACAATTCCACTCCACCAACTCCCTATTTATACCCACTCTCATCCTCACTCTCCCTTCACCTCTCACACTCTCTTCTCTCTCAAAACCCTTACGCAAACGCTGCGTTTTGTGTAAGAATTTCAATCATGTCTCTTACAGTAGAGAAAACCCAAGCTGGCCGTGAGTACAAGGTTAGGGATCTTTCCCAAGCCGATTTCGGCCGACTCGAGATCGAGTTGGCCGAAATCGAGATGCCCGGACTCATGTCCTGTCGGACTGAGTTCGGACCATCCCAACCCTTCAAAGGTGCAAGAATCACCGGATCTCTTCACATGACCATCCAAACCGCCGTCCTCATCGAAACCCTAACCGCTTTAGGTGCTGAAGTCCGTTGGTGTTCCTGCAACATTTTCTCAACTCAAGACCACGCCGCCGCCGCCATCGCTCGTGACAGCGCCGCCGTCTTCGCCTGGAAGGGTGAGACTCTTCAAGAGTACTGGTGGTGTACTGAACGTGCTCTTGATTGGGGTCCAGGTGGTGGTCCTGATTTGATTGTTGATGATGGTGGTGATGCTACTTTGTTGATCCATGAAGGTGTTAAGGCTGAAGAGCTTTATGAGAAGACTGGTGAGGTTCCTGATCCAAGTTCTACTGATAACGCTGAGTTTCAGCTTGTGCTTACTATCATTAGAGATGGGTTGAAGACTGATCCTAAGAGGTATCGTAAGATGAAGGATAGACTTGTTGGTGTTTCTGAAGAGACTACTACTGGTGTTAAGAGGCTTTATCAGATGCAAGCTAGTGGAACTCTTTTGTTCCCTGCTATTAATGTCAATGACTCTGTTACCAAGAGCAAGGTTTGTTTTTTGTAAACCTAGATCTGTTTTTTTTTTTAATATTTTGATGTTGTTTTAAGTAAAAATTTATGCTTTTTCATGTGTTAGTTTAGGGTTTGATTTAGATCTGACTTGTGCTGTTGTATGTTAGTGAGGATGAGTGTGTGTTTAGTGTGAAATTGAGTGTTGTGTTTTGGATCTGCTAACTGTTTGATGAATATCCTGAATATAGTTTTGTTAATGATGTATGTGTAGTGTGAAATTGAGTATTTCGTTTTGGATCTGCCAATTGTTTGATAAATGTCCTGAACGATGTTTGGTATGTGTAGTTGTAGTTCTTGCATTTCATAAATGGATATGTCATTTACTTTCTGTAAGATACGTTTGTGTAGTTGTAGTTAACTATGATGTGAATTTGGTTGTATTTTGGATACTATAACATGTTTTGATCTTTGATTTAATAAAGTTAGGTGTTTGTGGTTGTATTACACTATGATGATGTGAATTTGGTTCTTGTATTTTGGGGTACCGTGGCATGTTTTTTTCTAATGAAGTTTCTGTTTGCCATTTGATCTATGGTTTTGTAACAGTTTGACAACTTGTATGGATGCCGTCACTCTCTACCTGATGGTTTGATGAGGGCTACTGATGTTATGATTGCTGGAAAGGTGGGTGTTGTCTGTGGATATGGAGATGTTGGAAAGGGTTGTGCTGTTGCCTTGAAGCAAGCTGGAGCTCGTGTGATTGTTACTGAAATTGATCCAATCTGTGCCCTTCAGGCTCTCATGGAAGGTTTCCAGGTTCTGACTCTTGATGATGTTGTATCTTATGCTGACATCTTTGTTACCACCACCGGTAACAAGGACATCATCATGGTTGATGACATGAGGAAAATGAAAAACAATGCCATTGTTTGCAACATTGGTCACTTTGACAATGAAATTGATATGTCTGGACTTGAGAACTTCCCTGGTGTGAAACGTGTCACCATCAAGCCTCAAACCGATAGGTGGGTTTTCCCTGAGACCAACACCGGCATCATTGTCTTGGCTGAGGGTCGTTTGATGAACTTGGGTTGTGCTACTGGACACCCTAGTTTTGTGATGTCCTGCTCCTTCACCAACCAGGTCATTGCTCAGCTTGAGTTGTGGAATGAGAGGAAATCTGGAAAGTATGAGAAGAAGGTTTACGTTTTGCCTAAACATCTTGATGAGAAGGTCGCTGCACTTCATCTTGGCAAGCTTGGAGCTAAACTCACCAAGCTTTCCCAATCACAGGCTGATTACATCAGTGTGCCAGTTGAGGGTCCATACAAGCCTGCTCACTACAGGTACTGAGAGATGATCAAGGCGGTGATGAGAGGTCAAGGGAAAAAGAAAACGGGTTTATGAAATGACTTGTTTTTTCATTTTCCTTGTTGGATTTTTTGGAATTAGACTTTTTCAGAATTGTGGTAGAATAGGTTTTTGTGATGTTAACAGTCGGTGGTAAGAGGAAGGCAACCTATTGGTTTCTGTTGAATGAGACCAATTAGGTTTGAATAATGCCTTGTTTGGGAGGATTGTGTGTCAATTATGCTGAATTTGAGTTTCTTTAGACCTTCAATGTTTGAAAAAATGAGAAAATTATTTTCTTGCATCCTTTTCTTACTTTAAAATAATCATGTTTAGATTAAATTTGAGTTTTCTTGAGTTAGTACTCTAATACTTTCTTGATTGCTGTTTTAGTTCATGTATGATATTGCTGTGTCATGTTAAGTGCTTGTTTGTTATGTTTGTGTATTTTTTTTTCCTGTTATACGAACATGATGAATATTTTCAACCGGTGTTATTCTAACATGTGATAAATTTATGATGATGTTGAATAGCACAAATCAACATGATTGGATACTTTTTTTCCTTCATATTTTATCATCTAAGATTTCAGTAGGAAACAATCGTGCATATGGTGGCCATATTTGCATTGTTGTTTTGTGCTAGGAGGCTCCATGTTGTTTCTTATAGTCGGTTTGTGTATTTGTTTTGTAACGCGTTTTTGGCTTCGAATATAGATGGACTAGTTTGATTAACTTGCGATTTGGTTTAGTGACGGTAACTTACGCTATTATTCTTTTGTTCATCATATTTCGTGGTGACTCAAAATAAAGTTATTCATATAAGTCAGCTTTATTTACAAAATCTCTTCAATAACTACTTTATTCAACTATTAATCGAAGGGGATTTCGCTAGTTGTTTCACTTGTTTGTGTGAGAACAACCAGTGATAGAAGGTTGAAGAAATAAAAATAAAAGACAATAAACACGATCAATTTTTGTTCACATAGTTTGGTTAATTGTGTCTATCCTGCGGCGATAAAACCATCTATAGTTTAGTATATTTCTGGAGTAAATTAGCGTTTGTGTAACGTACAATACTAAGATTTAGATTATAGTCATACCTTTGAGCTGTCCCTTCCCTCTCTTCAATGTCTATGTATGAGTCATACTCGACAATTTCCATCTTGATGAATATCAAACCCCTATGAAGTTTTTTCGCATGGCATTCACATCCTAGCGATTGGGGTACACCTCCTCCGACACTAGCGACTGTCTTAGTTAACATGTCAGTTGCATTCTATAATGCATGAACCTTTTTAAATAATAAGTCATACTCGGTGTCTATATGAGGCCTACTCAACATCATGGTCAAGAAAATAAGTGTTGAACTGTTTATTACGAATACTCCCTCCGTCCTTATATCTAAGCACTTTTTGCTTTTTGAGAAATGTTAACGAGTGCTTCAGGGGCACTCTTTAAGGGCTTTTAATAATAAATTTTCATGGAAATTTGGGTAATCAATGCATTGAGAATTGAAATATTTGACTTTTTTAAAGAATACTTTCTTATTTTGGATTGCTTAAAGAGTGTCCTGGAGGTACTTGTAAGACCCTTACTTTTTTCACATTTCTTAAGAAAAGTAATTAGTGCAATTAATGTATATTTTATGTATTATTATTGTCCTTTGTTTATATCTATTAAATTTGACTTTTCATATTTCAAGACAATTAATAGTATTAATTAAGGGTATGTTAATGAAAAAAATAATAAATGCATCTAGCAATTTGAAAAAGGATTTACATTTAGAAACAATTTTTTAGTCAAATATGTGCTTAAATATAGGGACGGAGGGAATAATAGTTTCTTCAAATTATTTATCATTCACACTATGTTACTACTTACTAGTAGACAATAAATAAACATAGTGATGTTATTTGAACAACCACTTTTTAAGACAATTTATTGGAAAACCAAAATACACAACGAAATGTAAAGATTGACACAAAAACTAAAGTAATGGAGAGAAGAAAGTAAGAATACAACATGAATATAAGAGAGAAAATTGTCATTAAAATTGTTATAAAATAGTTGTTCAAATATCATTCCTCACGTAAATAACAGTTGGTACAATGAAAATTCGTCAATAAATAAATAATAAAAAGAGAATGCAGAAGTTTATCATTTGTACTAGGTTATTGTGCAGGTTGTTACCATCCTAATTGCTAATTCAATGTTGGTGGGGTGCGAGTGGTAGGTGGGGGTGACATGGTTCGATTTTTAAAGAAAATTAAACCGAACCAAACTGAAGTTATGGTTCAATTAATTGTTTTTTTGTCTATGAACCGAACCAAACCAAACCTAAAATAATACTTTGAACCAAAATGTGTTTTCTTATCTTTTTGAGAATCAATTTGTTTTTTTTTTTTGTCTTTTTCATAAATTGGAATTGTGCGACAAATGTTAAGAATTTTTATCCTCTCAAAAATATATTAAGACTTTTTATAAACTATGACCAAATGTATTAAGCCTTTTTAAGAATTAAATCACACTTAGTTATTAATTTTTTTTTTTTGGATTTATTAGTTATATTTTACTGATATCAACAAAGATATCAATAAATTCCAATGCTAATGCATGATGAAAGGCGAAATAAAATTTTATGATTAAAATGTAAAGTGTGTTTTGGTAATGTCGGTTCGGTTTAAACAATTTGGTTATGGTTCAATAATCGTTATTAAATTATAGGTTCGGTTCACAAACCACTTAAATGGTTCAGTTAATCTCAATTCGATTCGGTTCAGTTTGATTCATGGTTGATTTTATTCACCCCTGGAGGTAGGTGTGCTAGCATACGAGACAAACAATCCCATAGCGTAGATGTGGCCTCACAATTCTTCATGAAGTATTAAATTAAATAATTTTGCATAAATAAACGTTGCTATAACATGATCATCAAAAAGAAAACTTATGTAAAGACAATAAACAAAATATGTCAGATTCTAATTTGTTCTAGATGGTGGGTAAATGGTTTTCCGGGAGGCTTCTACGAGACTTTTACGAATTAAAATAAAAGTGATTTTTAATATTGAATAATTAAGAGCTTTTATAAAAAATCTGAATATATTTTGTATTTGTTTACTGTAGCAAAAATCACTTTTTAAAAAAAGTTAATTTAGCTTGTTTGGATAAAACTTATAAAAGATGTTTTTTACTACAAAATTAGTTCAATCTTTTGACCCTTATTTTTTCTCTCACTTAAAAAAAAATCTATTTTTTGATAGGCTACTCTTAGCGGCTTCTCATTTAAATTTGTTTTTATATTTTTTTATTCTAATTTATTTACAAAGTTATAATAAACGGATACAATACTCTTAAAAGTGATTTTTAAAATATTTTTTTAATAAAAAAGTTAGAACAAACAAACTCTTAGTTTAGTTATAATAATTAAATTTATCACATTATAATCGAGGTCTCTCATATTACTCAAAAACCCTTTATATTTAACGAATCGTAGTTCTCGATTACACAAAATCTATCAGATGTTACAAATCAATGTTGGGTTTTACTTTTTAGGTCGGAGTGTATTTGTCAATCAAGTTATTTCAGAGAGTTGGACAACACGAGAAACCTATAAAACAATCACCGATCACTGATAATTGGCAGCAATAAGCAAAGTGTTATAAAAGACAAGTTGAATTTCGGAATTTTACGAGGGTTGGAACCGGCCTTAAAGTTTAAAAAACACAAACAAAGATATCTATAGATTATCAAGTAAAGAGTTTATAACGAGAATTGAATTCAAACTCTTATGAAGTACTACAATAAATTTGACTATTTATTATTGTATGTGTATATATCATTATCAAGGCTCTATAGATGATGTCAGAGCTTGAAAAATAAAAAAGATGATGTCAAAGACTCAGGAACGTCTCGAAGATAAAATAAATGTCTTTTTTTTCCTCAATAAATATAGTATTTAATCTATCTTCTGAAGTAACATATTGGAATAAAACTTTTTATATTATTTATTATTGTCCCCGACGAATGGCGGATGCAGAAATTTGTTACAATGGCCAGGTGAAGCAATAGCTAACATATATCCACAAATGAAATGGATGATATTAGTTTGAAGGTTCAAACTAATTTCGACAAGAAAAGAGACCTTTTGGTCCATGAAAGATAAAAACTACTAGTTTGGTTCCAAAAGTGTTCACAAATATAGTCAAATTAGTCATTTTAAAGATAGTAATTGTTAAGAACACTTCAATTATTGTGCTAAAAAGTATCCATCGCTGCTGTTAATATATTCCATTTTTTATTGTAAAAAAAAAAAAGAATACTTCAATGATTTTTTTGAAATAAGAACACTTCAATTATTGTTAGGGAGTATTTTGACCACGTGCTAATGTATTTTATTACACAAAATGCTGATCTATTTTTAATTTTTTAAATTTGGATTGATTGTCTGTTTTCACTTTTGTGTGACCATTTTTCGCATAAATGTTTGTGGAGAAATAATGAAATAAATTGTGACCATTTATTTGTGATGAAATAATTTCGTCACAAACTTGAAATTTTGGCTGTTTTGGTTGGGTTGTGAGAGCTTTTTTGTAGTGACCCACCAACAATTTCAGAAGAAAGAAAAATAAGAGGTAACAAATGTTTTTAGTACAGAACCAATCGATAATTTCCTTTGTGAAAATGAATTTTTTTTAAATTGTCCAAAGTTAGAAAAAGAAGACGAAGGAAACACAAAAGATTCAACACCTAAAAAAATAGATTTAGCAAGCACTTGTTAACACACCGGATCAAGTTAACCTAATTTCGTACCTCCTTCGTTCCATAATAAGTGAGACATTTGTAAAAAGATATTGTTTTAAAAAAATGACCATTTGACTTTTCAATACAACATTAATTCTTTTTTTTCTTCTAAATATAACTCTAATTAATATTACTTTCATCACTTTACGTTGCATTTGATTAGGAGGAATCCTGTGTGAAATGAAATGTTCACTTAAAATGGGACATGGAGTAACTCATAAATCAATGTTACATCACCCATATCCACCACTTCTAACTGCTGCACGGGGTCTCTTGGTAGAATGGATGATGAGGAGGAATATTTGTCTAATTTGAGAAGAATATTGAGAAACGAGGAAAGAAGAGATGGTGAAGTTAGAATTGTTTACAATAGAATTCTTATATTTGTTTACGATAGAATATTCATGTGATTTTCTTTCCCTTCTAAATCCTTATTTAACTATCCCTCAAAAAAAAAAATCCTTATTTAACTACATATTATTTCTGATTTCTTATGATCCACATTTTTTTTTTAAAAGGATCCATATTAAATCTTTTACTACTTCATAACGTCTGATCAGCAACATGAGGAGATTCAAGTCATTTATTTTAGCAAAAAGAAAGTTTTATCTTAAATTGATAGTTACAATCTAAGGGACAAATTTATTCATTCATTCATTTTTTTCTCGATCAATATACAAATTTATTATTTAATATGTTCCAACTCAGCTAAATCCAAATCGTAATTTCCCAAATCAAAACTCACACCATTATAGTTTCACTATTTCCCCGTTTGCCACAATCATTTCGTATCCTTTGTTCATGGTCTAACCCGCAAGTCACCCTTTGGTTTTGAGTTTCACCCTCAGATTTTGGGTTTGCATGGAGGACAAAATAGAATATTCACATATTTAGGGTTCCAATGGTGATTATTTGCATAGGGCAAAATAACTTTCTAAAGGCATCATGCCATTGGAGTGTGGTTTGAAGGGTTTCTGGTTCATGCCTCATGGAAAAAGTAATTGCAATTTCCAAAATAATTACTAATTAAAACTTTAACAAATTTAATGATATCATTTATAAAATATCATTCATTTAATTTAAAGTTAAGGTTCAAATAATCTTGTATTCTAAAGAAACAAATTGTAGTGAAGGATAAGTTGAAGAGAACAACTATCTTTTTAAGATACCATACGGGTTTATTATTTATTTTTTGTCAAGTGGTTAGTGACTAAAAAGAACTTCACCTTTTATGATGAATAAACGGGTTGTTTGGGGTTCGAACATCGACCCATGTATATATTATGTCTTTATCAATTGAGCTAATTTCACATGCACATAAAAATTAAATTATACTAAATTATTTTCTTAAAGGGTATGTGTTATTTATTTATTCATAGGAAAATGCTAAAGAATGTCTCTTGAGATATTCTTTAAGCACCTAAAATAGTAAGATTTTATAAAAATATGTATATTTATTTCATTGAAAATTAAAATATTTAACTTTTTTAAAGAATAATTTCAACATTAAAAATCTTTAAAGAATGTCATGAAGACATTGTTGACAAAACCCTTATTTATATATTGAGACCAAACCACAGGAAATAGAGATGAAGAATATGATCACACAACTAATCCTTCTTTCAAACAAAAAATTGATTACACAACCAATCCAAAGTGTGAGTAAATATTAAATTTGAAGTTCTTTTGACGCCACTGGTTTCGCTAAACTGGATGCAACTCACAAATCTTATTTATTTAGGATAATTGTGAGCTCCTTGATATGGATTGCACATTCACAATCAAACAAACATATCATTTAAAGTATAATTTATATATAATTCTCTAACTCTACTTTGCACATGTACATAAAAAAAGAGATTTGATTATTTATAGTTTTAGACTGAACGTCAGATCATAAATAAATGAAGTTCATTCTTAACCCTGAATTGTGAAATTGTCAATTTATACAGAGCAACATGCACCATTAAGAAAGTATCAAAAACATTTAAACTACTATTAACAAAGAATTCACGTAAAAAAAATAATTTTCATGAGTTGATTCAAATGAAAAAATGTATTAAGTCACGAGTAAACAGTAAACACATTCAATCACGAATAAACATACCCTATTAATTTGAATCTCAAATCCATGAAAAAGGCACACATTTTAGAGTACTTTCTTTGATTTCATTAATTATTTTAAAAGTGTTTTTACAACTCTTTTTTTTACCAGCAAAGAAAGATATATTATCATTCAAACTTATAAGACAAATACAAGTGATATTAAATCCACACAAAGAGATATAGTACAATATTGTAGGTGCAAACTCTTTTTTCTTTTTTGTTAACAATGCTGTAGATTCGAACTGTTCATCAATTTGATGAATGATTAGTCTTCATCAAATAATCCAACTGACCACTTTAATGAAGGCTCATATTTTAATTATGTTTTTGCATCTACAAAACTGAATTGAAACCTTTCTTAAGGAATCTATTATTTCCACTTGAACCAGATGAATGTTAGTTGTTTTTCTTGAACGTAGTATAGGGGTTACAAAACATGTATTATTCTGAAAGTTGGAAGCAAGATGAACAGGACAAGGGCAATATAAGTGTGATTAAACAAAAACTGTAGATTATAAAATATTTTATAAAAAATAAAGATAATTTTTAGTAAAATTTTGTATATAAAAATTAAAAATATGTTTAAAAACACTTCTTGTTTTTCTTCTACAAATAGCTTGGCAGTGAAATTCATGCTCACTATTTATAAAAAAAAAATACTCACACTCACTAAAAAAATCGAAGAGGGTTTGCCACATTTAATTCTCATCATATAAAATGTTTCTGCCGTCTTTTACCATTTGAATGGCACTAGTGAGACTTAAAAACACATTTCAACTACCTTACATGAGTAGTGCTAACAACAATCACTCTAAAAATTCTCTCAAATACTCGGCCTCTTATCGAGTGGAATGTATGTGGTTAGCACCACTTTATGTAGCAAACACTTCTAAAAAGATGGGACCCACATCCACATGTGAAGAGTTGTGTGTCTCAGATAACTCAACAAGCAACCAGTAGCCAGCAGGAACCATATGAGCCTAACAGACTATTATAATTGTTGTTTTTCAGCCTCTCTAGACATATCATGGCCAGAGTTGGAATGAAAATAGCATTATGCATCTAAATCACAACACCACTATTTCCAATTTGTGTTGGTTGCCGATTCAATCACAATTTTCCATCATGTTACGAAGTGTAAAGTTCATATTCAAAAAAACAACTAGCAGATTGATATAAATAATTTGAAGAATTCTTTAGAGATTCTAAAAAATAAAAAATAAAAACTATAGTTTAAAAAGCATTCAAGTTGAAAAACTCTAAATTCTACTATCAAAATAGTTTCTCTCTCTTTTGTATTAAATTTGTTTTTCAAAAGCTAATCAAAATGGTTATTTAATTTACAAATTTCCAGCATAAAATGGTTATTTAACAAAAACATTTTTGAAAGAAGCTTGCACACAAACATAACTAAAACATCGAAATCAATTTTTTTTAGACCTAAAGCAACCAGCCAACAACTGCATAGCTATCCGAGCAAACATGAAATAAAAACCGCATAGTCGAAAACTTTTTAAGTTCACAATACCTGTGAAAACCATTCAAAACTTGAATATATAGGAGTACATATTCAAAACTGCATAGTCACAATACCTGTGAAAACCATTCAAAACTTGAATATATAGGAGTACATATTCAAAACTGCATAGTCACTTTCAAGTCTACAATACCGGTGAAAACCATAAAAGCTTGAACGTCTACAACACTACCAGACAACTAATTCGCAATGCATGTTTCAGTCTAAAAAGTCAAACATATTTTTACATAACAGTAGTAAGACAAAGATATTCTTGAACGTCTACAACATTCAGTGAATCTCACATACCAATAGTAAGTGTCCCAAGACAGCATGCTCAAAGGGTGAGATTATCCATGTTCTTGATGTTACTAGAGATTCCATGATTTGACCGCCCTTCTTCTTGCTCACTATTTGGAATTGCTCGATAGTTGGATATTGCCTCTTCATTGTCTGAACAGCCTGGTCTTTCAGTAAGGAAATTTTCCCAAAACACATCATTCACTCCGTGCCTAGCAGCTGCTTTGACTTGGCCGCTACCTGAAGCCTCCTTTGGTGGAGCTAGATTGATAGCCTCATTAGCCACATTTCGGTTTGAGGAAACTCCAATTTCAGATTCTTTACCATCAGCGTTAACTCTTGACTCTGCCAAACTACCGATTTCCTGACAGTTTATTTGAGGCGACCTGGCCGAGAATGAATTCCTATTGAATTCCAATGTACAAGATGCCAGAGTTAAATTTAGTTGGCAGGATATATGACTATCGCCTTCTTCAGTACTTGGCTCCAGAGAGTGAAGATTTGGGCACTCAGTAGTTGTTGCTCTCTGTGATAAACACGAATCCATGTTAAAAGTAAAAGATGCCCCAGTATCTGCAAGGTCTAGTGTTTCAGGTGTAAAAGCAAGGCCAGTTCTTGTCTGCATTCCTGTCTGTTCTCCTTCAGACAGATTTTTCTGCAGGCTTTCCTCATCTTCATTTGAACCCTGTGTGCTACCTGATATCAAGTTCATATCTGAGACAGCTGGTGACAATTCTAGTCTGAGTTTATTTGAGATATCTTGAGGGAATACATTCCCAAATTCCAGCCTGAAATTGCTAGGATTGTCAACCAAGCTACCTTCGGCAACAGGCTGCACGTGATCAACCTGAGGCAATCGCCTTTTCTTATTATAAGCTGCCAAATCCATGGATTCGATTTTGCGGGAAAGAAGTTCAACAATAAAAGAATCCTGAAGAGCCTTCTCAAAGAAGTTCTGCAAATTTGTCTGCCTCTTCTCCATGCCATCCAATCGCCGCTGAAAATCTTCCAGCTGAAGCTTTTCTGTCTCAACATAACTGTAGCTTAAGAGCTTGGATTGAAGGGCATTTTTCTCGCGAGACAGCTTCTCTATTTCTTGCTCCAATGCTGCCCTTTCTGGATCTACAGCAGAACCCGGAGGATGACTATGACTGTGGATAGGTTTCCTGCGGTGTATATTCTTCAGAAGATGTTTTTGATCTTTTATAAATTCTTCATTGGCAAACTCCCAACGCTCAGGATCTGCTTTTCGAAATCCCTGATAAAAAGCACACATAGATAAACCATAACAAATTAAAACATACATTCATAAACGATTATTTATCATTAAAGCCAGAAGACCTACAAACTTCTTTGAACGATTTACCATTAAATCTTTACGAGAATATTCTTCATTACACACATAAAAATTTCAGGAAGCAAATCTGGCGGTGAGCCTTAGTTTTTAATCATTGCCATAAGTGCATGATTTCTATTTTTCAACCCTATCCAAGACTTAGATATCAATTTCAACAAGTTCAATAAAAATTTACAAGACAGGATGTTTGCCATTTTTGTTTTCCTGGTATCATCATATCAATCAATAAATGAAAACCTAGATGCTTGAGATGTCTACGATGCAGAAGAGAAGTAGGATTAAACAATAAAAATCTGGGTTATAGTATGCACTTAATGGGAAAATTTAACATTCAGGGTTCCAAAAAACACCCATAGGTTTGTCATGTGAAAGATTTGAAAATAAGGTATTATTTGTAATATTATAAAAGAAAAACAAGCTAACTTTTTTTTCTTCATGGAAATGTCACGAGAAATAACATTGCAGACACATCATGACTGACATGGGAAATTTTGGGTAAATCCTTTAGATTCAATAATTGCCCATGTATGGTTAGACGCAGGTTCTAATTGGTCCTTTTCCGTTCATGACACATTCGTGAACTTCTTTGTTGCATCGATCTATCTCTTTTACCAAAACAAGGACGAGTTGTATGGCACATTTATTTGATCACTGAATGTAAACCATCAATTTAGTCCCTGAACTATCACCCTATCTCAAATTTAGTCCCTAAATTATATGAAACAAGGACTTCTTTGTTGTATCTCAAAGTATATGAAACCCGTCAATTTAGTCACAACAATTAAAATGTTAGAGACAAAATTGACGAATTTCCATATACTTCAAAGACTAAATTGACACATTTCATATACTTCAGGAACTACTTATTATATGTATATAGTTCAGGAACTAACCAGAAATAGTGTGATATTCAGAGACTAAATTGATGGTTTTATTCATGACTGGATGTACCATTACCAAAATCCAGATGCTGCAGAAATTTTTTTGATTGTTTTCTTGAGTGCATTTAGAGTCCTAAATCACCCACCAATTCGCACACCCACACCGAAAATTAAGATCTAGGAAGCATGAACACTCCTCGGATTAGGTGTGTCCTAACGTCGATGTCTGACACGACACAACAATGAAACGTATGATAACACTGAATTATGTCATTGTCGGTATCGGTGTTTCGGTGATTGTGTCATGTTTGGTGTTTGTGTTTGTGCTTCATAGAATAAAAGTGCCATACAACAAGACTATAATATCTCATCAATCTTTCAACACCTCAGGGGTCTCAACATTTTGTAACTCCAACTAGGCACAATGAAATCCAAATCTAAAGCTGTTCCTAATTGCTATCTTACTAAGCAGTTTTTTTCATCAATGATCATCATCATCATAATAATAATCGATATCCACTAATTGAAACTCGATGAAGACACAATGAAATGAAATCATACAAATACAACAAACAATCAAACAAAAACAATAAGTAATTGATCGTACAAAATAACAATGAAATAATCAAAAGAAACTTATAGCATGAATTGACTTACATAGGTATTGAGCTGACGGATGAAGCTGGAGAAATTGTTGTGCTTGAAATAGGTTGGGAGAAGAACACGAGAGAATTCAGGAGGGTTCCAAACGATGAAGCTTTTGTTATCAGAACTCCAGGAAACGATCTCATCTGTAGTGGAATCATCCACCATGTCATACGTCTTCTGAAGAAACGGTGCCGGACCTCCTCCGCTTCCGCCGGTGGCAGCGGCTGATGAGGATTGTGGTGCAGAATTCATTTCGTAACGGTTCAGAGAGAGAGAGAGAGAGAGAAATGTTTTGACTTGAGGAAGCTCTTTCTTCTTGCTTGGGCTGGTCTTTGTTGGCGTTTGCTATTAGCATATACACACACGCTGCCAGACAAAAAAGAAATCAACTCAGGATTATTTTATTATTTATTTATTAATTATTAACATTAATTAGTATTAGTAAAATATATTTTAAATTATTAAGTCAAATATAAAATAATATTTGTGAATACCAGAAAGTTACATGTGATTTTACATATTTGTGAATGTTTGAAATGATTTTTTTATTCTTGTAAATAAAAAATCAATATTAAATGTGTACATTGTAAATATAATATAGTGATCTAGTAGATTTGGAAATGAATTTAATTTTCCTACTTAGTATATATGTCCCTCAAAAATACTTAGTATATATGTAAATAATTTTTTTTATAGAAAATATTTTATGTGAGTTAAGCACTCGACATCTACTAAAGATTCGAAGACATGCGTATTCTGATCACTTTAATTTTATCATATTATTATTTATATGTATTTTATCGTTATATATTATTAACTTTGATGTTGTGAGTTTGTTTGTAAATTTATCATTTACGTTTTCACTAATGTTGAATAATATAATCTATCAATATGAATGAATAAATATCATTTTGTTTTGTTACAGAAAAATGTTCTCGCACTACATCGAAAGATGTAATTGAGTTAAATTCTTATCAACAATTTAAACACGTATTGACCATAAGAAACTATTTAACCAATCACAATCTATCATTTATATCCTTCTTTCAAAAAAAAAATCTATCATTTTAAATGACTTTGAAAATACTTTTTTTTAAAGGACTTTGAAAATACTTGTGACTATAAAAAAAATATACATGTGATATTAATATTTATTAATTATTAATATTAATAAATTATATTTTAAATTTTTAAGTTAAACAATAAATAAGATTTTTAAGTCATTCAATTTTGTACCAGTGAATGTTTAAAATAACTTTTTTTTCTTGTAAAAAATATGGGTTAAATATGTTTTTGGTCTCTGAATATTTTCAACTTCACGTTTTAGTCTTTCATAATTGTTTGTTAGACTTTTAATCGCTCAAGAGTTTTTCATCACCACTTTTGGTCCCTACTTTTTAGTCATTCTCATTCATGTCTAGTCTTCATATTTTTTATAGATGAGTAGAATATTATGGCAATCTCTCTAAAAAAATGGATTTTTTTTAACAAAACATAAATTAAATATGATTTTTAATTCATGTTTTGGTAAAAAAATCCATTCTTTTTTGAGATATTGTCATGATATTCTACTCATTTCTGAAAAATTTCATTAAAAAATATGAAGAATAGACATGAGTTGACTAAAAAGTAGGGAACAAAAGTGGTCACGGAAAACTTTTGAGGGACTAAAAGTCTAAAAAAAATGGAAGGCTAAAACGAAAAGTTTGTGTATTTATAAACCAAAATCATATTTAACCCAAAAAATATTATACACAATTAAATATGTATATGACAAATAGGCGTAGCAAGAAACTCACCTTGAGTCATTGACATGTTATAAAAATTGTCATTGTCATTGATATTTAAAGTAGTAACCAAATCAATAAATTTGTACATTGTAAATGGATAATATAGATAGATCTAGTGAATTTTCCTTAAAAAAAATAGATCTAATTTTTTTTTTTAACAAAAAAATATGTAATTTTTTTTTATAGATGTAGTTAATCTGGAAATGAATTTAATTTTCATACTTAGTATATATGTAAATAATTTTTTTTATTGAAAATAGTTTATGTGAGTTAAGCACTCGACATACACTAAAGATTCAGAGACATGTGTATTTCAATCACTTTAATTTTATCATATTATTATATGTCGGTATTTTGTTGTTGTATACTATATTAAATTTGATGTTGTGAGTTTGTTCGTAAATTTATCATTTACGTTTTCAGTAATGTCGAATAATATACTCTATCGATATGAATGAATAAATATCATTTTGTTTTGTCACAAAAAAATGTTCTCGCACTACATCGAAAGATGTAGATGAGTTAAATTCTTATCAACAATTTCGATGTACATTGACCATAAGAAACTATTTAACCAATCACAATCTATCATTTATATTCTTCTTTAAAAAAAGATCTATCATTTTAAATGACTTTGAAAATACTTTTTTTAGTTTTTGAAAATAATTATGACTATAAAAAATATACATGTGATATTAATATTTATTAATTATTAATATTAATAAAGTATATTTTAAATTTTTAAATCAAACAATAAATTTTGTGCAGGAGACAATGATAATCAACTAGTACATGTGATTTTGTTTAAAAAAAAACTTTTTATTCTTTGTATAAAATATGGGTTAATATGTTTTTGGTCCTTATAAATATATCAATTTCTCGTTTTAGTTTCTCTAAAAATTTTGTTAGACTTTTAATCCTCAAGATTTTTTCATCATCACTTTTGTCCTGCTTTTTAGTCGTTCATTTCTAGCCTTCATGTTTTTTAATGAAATTTTTTATAGATGGGTCGAATATTATGGCAATGTCTCCAAAAAAAAAATGGATTTTTTTAACAAAACATGAATCAAATATGAATTTTTAAGCACCAAAAACATAAAAAAATCATATTTTTGGGAGATATTGTCATGATATTTTACACATTACTGAAAAAATTCATTAGAAAATATGAAAAATAGACACGAGTTGACTAAAAAATAGAGATCAGAAGTGGTGATGGAAAACTTTTGAAGGACTAAAAGTCAAACAAAAATTTGGAAGACTAAAACGGAAAGTTAGTGTGTTTATATGACCAAAATCATGTTGGCCCAACAAAATACTTTACAAAATTAAATACGTATATGACAAATAGGCATGGCAACAAACCCACCCCGAATTTGACGAGTACAAGATGAGTAATGGGGATATAGATACCTACTCTGAATCTATACCCAAACTCATTCTCGAATGTCAAAATTACTTTATTACGTCTTTTATTTGGTATGTCATGTTATTTGATTTAATAATCGACATGTTATAAAAATTGTCATTGTCATTGTCATTTATATTTAAAGGACCAACCAAATCAATAAATTTGTACATTGTAAATGGATAATATAGATAGATATAGTGAATTTTCCTTAAAAAAAATAAAATAGATCTAGTAAATTTGGAAATGAGTTTGATTTTCATACTTTGTATATGTAAATATATTTTTTTTATAGAAAATACTTGATGTGAGTTTGGCATCAGACATCTACCAAAGATCCGGAGGCATGTGTATTTCAATCATTTTAATTTTATCATATTATTATAAATATGCATTTTGCCGATGTATGTAATTAACTTTAATGTTGTATTGATAAAAAAAATGTTGTGAATTTGTTAGCAAATTCATCATTTACGTTTTAAAAAATGTTGAATAATATATTCTATCAATATGAACGAGTGAATATCGTTTTGTTTTGTAAAAAAAAAATGTTCTCGCACGACATCGAAAGTTGTGGGTGAGTTAAATTCTCATCAACAAATTCGACATAATTGACGGTAAGAAATTGTTTAACAAATTACAATCTATCACTTATATCCTTCTTAAAAAAAACAATCAATTTAAATGACTTTGAAAATATTTATGACTATAAAAAATTTACATGTGATATTAATATTTACATATTCTTAATATTAATAAACTATTATTTTAAATTTTTAAGTCAAACAATAAATAACATTTGTGCAGGCGACGATGATGTGATTATGCACATTAACTTTTTATTTTTGTAAAATAATACAAGTTAGATGTATTTGTAATCCTATAAATATATTAATTTTTCCGTTTTAATTTCTTTAAACAAATTGTTAGACTTTTAGTCTCCCAAATTTTTTTATCGTAGTTTTTCCCTACTTTTTAGTCATTCATGTCTAGCCTTCATATGTTTTAATGAAATTATAAATGGGTTGAATATTATGACAAACTCTTCCAAAAAGTAAATATATTTTTTTAACAAAATATGAATTTTTATGTGTTTGATGCTTAAAAAATCATATTTAATTAATATTTTGTTAAAAAATATATATATTTTTGGATAGATTGTAATAACATTGTACTTATTTGTGGAAAATTTCATTAAAATTGTGAATGATAGACATGAGTCGACTAAAAAGCAGGGTCAAATAATGGTGATTAAAAACTTTTGAGAGACTAAAAGTCCAACAAAATTTTTCGAAAGACTAAAACGAAAAGTTGGTATATTTATAAGACCATAATTTTTTTGATAAAAAATTATGATTTTTTTGTAATCGGTTGAATGACGACAATATAACAATTAAACTTCCACCGCTATATAACGACGTCATAATCCTACTTTCTTAAATCAAAAGACATGTCATAAGCTAATGATTAACCATGTTAATTTCAACAAAAACAAAAGGGAGGATTCAAGGATTTCCTAATTGCCGTTACGCGTCTGAATCAAACGAACCGAATCTCGCATTGGGTAGGACAATTAAAACCCTGCAACCACTTTCATCTTTTATATTTTTATTTACTTCTAATAAATTCTGCTAATTATTAAGTTGAACGACAATCCCTCTGAAGACGATAACTCACTATTTTATTACTTGTTGTGATTTTTTGCACTTGTCAATTCATCCATCAATACAAAAGGATGTTCAGTTGAATAATGTGTGTAAGTGTTTTTTTTTGACAAAATAATGTGTGTAAGTTATAAACAAAGTTTTTCATGAAATTTTGATTTTGATTATCCTTATTTATTAATTTTGTTAGGTCTGCAGTAACTTAACCTAATATTTTCCCTCCCATTTGCTTTATTAGGTTAACAATAATTTAACCTAACGAAAACAATTTCCTTTGACTGTATCATTTGCAATGACAATTAAGAAAAGTCAAGGGCAGTCGGTTAAACATGTTGGTGTATAATTACCAACACCTATATTTTCTCGCGGACAGTTGTATGTTGTTGTTTCAAGAGTTGCATCCAAAGAAGGACTAAAAATATTGATCACCGATGAAGATGGTGAAGATACCAATGTAACGTCTAACGTCGTATATGAGGAAGTATTTCGCAATGTGTGATGAAACTACATGTCAATATACTAAAAATTTCATATTTCTTTTACCGAATTATTGATAG